>MDTE01166284.1_pt1 | contig 14155 bp, 8 predicted proteins | sample 811231 | NCBI WGS metagenome assembly MDTE01 (sample SAMN05326651, study PRJNA326480) | marine metagenome | isolation source: seawater | place: Indian Ocean: Red Sea | collected 2010 | reverse complement strand
GACGCCCAACTAAAAATTCCGAACAAAATTACCGAAATTATAAGGACACCCATGAATCAAAGGTCCTCTGAACAGCAAAAAGAACTCACATTACATTACTTAAAAACCACAAATTCAGAAAAATTAGCCAATCTCCCTGAGCCAGGAAAAGTCTTCGCGGTAACAAGTAACTTCACTGCTATCGGAAATTTTAAACCCGCCATAAAACCTCGAGAAGTGCATGTTCTTGAGAGGGGAAACATTCATTCACCAAAAAAAGTCGCTACTCCAGGAACACTTTCCTGTGTTCCTGATTTACAATCAAGGTTTCAGATACCAAAAGAAAGCAATGAGGGGGCACGGCGCTTGGCTCTTGCTGACTGGCTCGTCGATTCAAATAATGTACTCACCTGGCGCTCCATCGTGAACCGAGTCTGGCACTACCACTTCGGTCGCGGAATAGTCGCAACGCCTAACGACTTTGGCAAAATGGGGAATTCCCCTACTCATCCCAAATTGCTTGACTGGTTAGCCGTGGAATTTCGTAATCGCGGGGGAAGTTTAAAATGGCTACACAAAGCGATCGTCTTAAGCAAAACTTACCGTCAATCCACAGACGATCGCCCCGAATGTTTAACCGTAGATTCTGAAAACAAATTGCTCTGGCGCATGAACCGTCAACGGCTCGATGCTGAATCCATTCACGATACTGTCCTTAGCCTTTCCGGTATGCTTGATCTGACAATGGGCGGCCCCTCCGCAAGACAATTTATCAGCAAAAAAGGATTACATGTCACTCCGACTCTGGACTATCTTGGCTTTGATCCGGATGACCCTGCAAACTTCAGGCGCAGTGTCTACCGGTTCGTCTTCAGAACAGTGCCTGACCCTCTCATGGAAGCGCTCGATTGCCCAAACGCCTCACAGTCAGCGGCCCGCCGAGAATCATCAGTGACAGCACTGCAAGCGTTGGCAATGCTAAATAACAGGTTCCTCGTGCGGCAATCAGAGCACATTGCAAATAATTTAAAAAACGAGGAAGATCCGATAGGCGAACTGTTGCTGAGGGCCTACGGACGCCCGGGCACTGCATCAGAAATAATGGCACTGACAAAATATAAGAATGCTCATGGCCTCGCAAATGCATGCCGAATCATTATTAACACCAGTGAATTTCTTTACATTCAATAATGCACATGCAATCACCAATCAGTAGGCGTAAATTTCTTATGCAAGGCGGCGGCGGATTCGGTGCACTGGCCATGTCACAGGTACTGGGTGCTAGCAGTTCATTCCCTCATCACGTGCCAAAAGCAAAACGCGTGATTCAGCTTTTCATGAACGGAGGCGTGAGCCAGATGGACACTTTTGACCCCAAACCAAGGCTCAATGAACTTAATGGGCAAAGATTCGATCCAGGAGCAGGGAAATTAGTCGAGTCAGTGACCAATTCGCCCGGATTTAAAGTACTCGCAAGCCCGTTCGAATTCAAACAGCACGGCCAGAGCGGCCGCTGGGTCAGCAGTGTGTTTCCCCACATGGCTAAGATTGTTGATGATCTGACTTTCTTAACCTCCATGACATCCAAAACTAACGTTCACGGACTCGGCAGTTATATGCAGAACACTGGGTTCACTTTACCTGGATTTCCATGCATGGGTGCCTGGATCAGTTATGGACTGGGTGACATCACAAAGGACTTGCCCGAATTTGTAGTAATGCCTGATCCAAAAGGTTTACCTTACAACAACCTCGGAAATTTCAGCGCGGGTTTTCTTCCTGCAAAACATCAGGGAACAGTAATTAACGTCAAAAGCAATTCACCGATCAATTACCTCTTCGCACCTGAGGGAGCAAAACAAATTACGCCAAAGAGTGAATCGGACGGGCTCGAGCTCTTAAAATCTCTGAATCAAAAGTACGCGCAACGTTTTCCATCCGACTCCCAACTCGAAGCGCGTATTAAATCTTATGAACTCGCCGCACGGATGCAGTTAAGTGCCCCGCATGTCTTTGATCTTTCCCGAGAAACCAAAGCAACAAAAAACCTCTACGGCCTCGATGGTAAGAAAACAGCAGATTTCGCAAGGCGCTGCATCATTGGCCGCAGAATGCTTGAAAGCGGTGTTAGGTTCGTACAAATCTGGAGCGGTGCGGGCGGACCAAAAAACAATTGGGACAATCATGCCAACATAAGCACGGAACTTCCAGAAATGACGGAACAAGTCGATCAACCAATAGCAGCATTAGTTAGAGATTTAAAGTCACGCGGCATGCTCGAAGATACATTGGTTATCTGGACCACAGAATTTGGACGTATGCCTTTCAGTCAGGGCGAATCTGGCCGCGACCATAACGGCGGCACATTCGTGACGTGGCTTGCAGGGGCCGGCATAAAGCCAGGCATTGTGCACGGGCAAAGCGATGAGTGGGGATGGAAAGCTCAAAAAGAAATTTGGTGTTACGACCTTCACGCAACCATTTTGCATCTCTTGGGAATAGATCACGAAAAATTATTCGTCCGCCATAATGGCATTAATCGGCGGCTTACAGACGTGCACGGTCATGTAATTAATGAGATTCTGACTTAGGAAATAATATCATTAATTACTTTCCCATGAACATCGGTGAGACTTTCTTTGCGGCCCTGATGAAAGTAAGTGAGTAATTCATGATCAATGCCCATAAGGTGCAGAATAGTGGCATGTATATCGTGCACATGAACACGATCGACCATAGCCTCAAAACCAAATTCATCAGTTTCCCCGTAAACTGTCCCTCCCTTGACACCACTACCTGCCATCCACATTGAAAACCCATAAGGGTTGTGATTGCGGCCTGGAGCATCTTTACCTTCACTGAAAGGCATACGTCCAAATTCTCCGCCCCAAACTACCAGAGTTTCATCGAGTAAGCCTCGTTGTTCAAGATCCTCAAGTAAGGCGGCAATTGGTTGATCCACTTCTAATCCATGACGCCCATGGTTCTTTTCTATTGATTCATGAGCGTCCCAGGTCTCCTCCAAATGTCCTCCACCAGAATATAACTGTATGAAACGAACCCCTCTTTCGACTAAGCGTCTGGCAATTAGGCAGTTCTTACCAAATTCATCAGTCGGAAATTTTCCGACGCCGTACGCTTCCAATGTTTGACGCGATTCATCAGAAAGGTCCACGGCTTCGGGCGCCTCTGCCTGCATTCTGTAAGCAAGTTCGTAATTCTGAATCCTCGCAGCAAGTTCTTCCGACCCTTCCCGAGCAATGAGATGCTTACGATTAATTTTATCAAGAAAATTGAGCTGATTCCTCTGAGCTTGTCCTGTAAAATTATTCGAACCGTTCAAATTAAGGATTGGACTTCCCGTTGGTCTGAACAGAGTCCCCTGATAAGTTGCAGGCATGAATCCACTTGACCAGTTAGGCATTCCACTAATTGGCCCGCCTCGCTTATCCAGCATAACGACATAAGAAGGAAGACTATCATTTTCACTACCGAGTCCATAAGTGACCCATGTTCCCAGTGAAGGTCGACCAATTAATGGCATTCCTGTGTTCATCTGCACCAGAGCAGATCCATGAGCATGGCTATCTGCGTGACAGGAGCGAATCACTGCCAACTTATCAGCATGCTTACGTATATTCGGAAAAAAATCTGAAACCAAAATCCCACTCTCTCCGCCAGGACGAAATGGACGCCAATTCGGGGTAAGAAATCCTACTCTTCTTCCTCCGGAATTAATGTATCTTTTGTCCTCAGGCAAAGACTTACCCGCATATTTTTGTAACTCAGGCTTGTAATCAAAAGTGTCAACTTGACTAGGCCCACCATTCATCATTAAGAAAATGCAACTCTTAGCCTTCGTATTAAAATGCGATGGCTTAGGAACAAGGGGACCCTCAGCAGCGAGACTCTTTGAGGAGAAAAAACCACTTCCGGAAAGCAGTGATGTTAATGCAATACCCGCAAAACCGCCTCCCATCTCCCAAGCAAATTCTCTTCTGGTCTTTCCGCACGGAAAAGAACTCCTATGTGTTCGATTAATCAATGTACAAAAATTCGTTCGAGTTAAGTAAAACGTGACAGACCGAAGCTAGCCCCTGTAATTCCGGGTCCATGACTGGCTTTACTGGCGCAGAAAGGTCCAAATTTAAATTGTATTTCTGAGCAAGAATTTTACTAACCGACTCTATCTCCTGCGGCTCCAGTTGGCGGTCATATACAAGCAATTCCGCAATGTCTCCTTGCCAGTATTCCCCTTCAATATTTCCTTGTTGTCCAATCACCCATTCTGTATCCATTTTCCGTTCCTTCAAAGAAGCACTTCGAGTCGCAAGGGTCCGTCCGTTATAATTGATCTGACTGCCTAAGTGCCCACTTGATGCTGAAAGAAGAAACGGATCACCGGAAGAACTGATGATCTTATTTTCAATTGAAAAATCATCAGAGAATCTAATTTTGGATTTTCCTGTAAGCCCCAAGAACAGAGAACTGGTTGAGTTTCCTGCACGTCCGTTCCAATTAGAAATAATTTCCCGGTGCCCCTCATTAGAGGACCGATCACTTGCGACTGCAAATATTGTAAACTCCTGTCCTTTAATCACCTGCCCTTTAATCTTCAGGAATTCCTCATTACCACTGAACCGTATAGCAGGTTTGCCCCCTATGGCTTTGCCCACATAAGTTGGCCTCCTCCTCAAATCGGCCTGCGTCACATCATGTCCATTACCGGAACGGTCCTTCCATAATAATAATTTATCATTGGAATCAGTGCTCTTTCCAGCATCACCAGACACCCAAAAACGAAGACCCGAACCTGGCAACTCAACGGTAACCTGTGATTGGCTCCTTAGTTTCATTGCTTGATCATTAATGTCTTTATATAGTGACACCTGCTGATTGTAATGATTTATCGCAATGATCAGTTCTTCAGGAGAAGGAGCACGTCCAAAAATGTTTTTCCAGGCAAAGGTAATTGCATCTTCTTTGGTTTCAGATAGCTCATCAGCATTCTGAGCCAATCTTTGGCTCCTCTCGTGCACGAAATGATTGTTCAGCATTGCCAATGACTGCGAAACGACAGTCGTAGAATTGCGATTACCGCATGGTTTCTCACTGCTCGGGAAATCGAACGCTGTCATGAGAGGGACCAACAGATGCCTTTTAGAAATCATATAAATGCTGCGCCGAAACTGATCCTTAAGAGGTGATGGGGTCCAGGCACTGCTCTTCCGCGAAAATCCTTCCAGGACTTCCGGAGCAAGGTCAGGATAAAAACTTGCGCCACCCATTCTCAAGTCAAGGTCCCCAGAAACCTGTAATAAAGAATCCCTCAATGCCTCAGCATCCATTCGCCGCCTATTGTTTTTCCAAAGCAGATTATTATCAGGGTCGACCCCTTTGCATTGATCCGAGTGAGGATGAAGTGAACTCTGTTGATAAGTTTCAGTCAGCACTATTTTTCTTATAACGCTCTTAATGCTCCAGCCCCCTTCAATAAAATCAGCAGCAAGCCAATCAAGTAATTGAGGATGAGTCGGAGCCGCCGATTTGAAACCAAAATTATTTGGAGTCGCAACAATACCTTTGCCCATCAAATGCTTCCAAATGCGATTGACCATGACTCGGGAAGTCAGAGGATTTTTTGGATTAGTGATAAACTCAGCTAACTGAAGCCTCCGCAAAGATGTCTTGGATTCCTTGGGAGGACTATTTAATGGCCTATCCAGATGAGGAACCAATGAAAGATATCCAGGTTCAATAACTTTGGATTTCTTATGTGGGTCACCATTAATTAATAAATGCAAAGGAGGCGGATCACGATGAATGTCAGTCCAGCCAAAGACTTCTTTGTGCCCCAACTGTTCAGCATTGGGCCCACCCATTATTGCCGCGCTTCCCGGCTCAATTGTTCCTGCCCAGAATGCAGCCGCTACGCGGTAATAATCTCGCTGAGGAATAGGATCGAATTTGTGATCGTGGCAACGCGCACAACGCACAGTCATGCCAAGGAACGCCGTACTCACCACATCGACCATGTCCTCGAGCCGTTCGTATTTATAGTCTTGTGCATCATTGGGCTCATCATTCCATGTGCCCGCACGCAACATGCCAGTAGCAATTACCGAAGACTCGTTACTCCCTTCAATTTCATCCCCCGCTAACTGTTCAGTCACGAACTGGTCATAAGGCATATCAGAATTCAATGCACCGATAACCCAGTCCCTATATTTCCAGATATTAGGCTTTACAGCATCACGTTCATACCCATTCGTTTCCGCATACCTCACAACGTCAAGCCAGTGCCTGGCCCATCGCTCCCCGAACCTCGGAGAACTCAATAATCGATCAACCAATTCCGAATAAGAACTATTATTTTCTGAATGAACAAAATCTTTCACCTCTTCATGGCTCGGAGGAATTCCAATCAGATCAAAGTGGAGCCTACGAATTAGGGCCTGCCTATCAGAGAGAGGAGCAGGTTCAATTTTTTCTTTTTCTAGACGGTTCCTGATAAAAGCATCAATCGGTTTAATGTTTCCTTTGTCCGAAACTTCAGGGATTTTAGGCCGCTTAACTTCACGAAATGACCACCAGTCCATCCCTGCCCTATCTGCACCTAAAATGGGTTGCAAGGAAAGCAATAAAATTCCCAAGATCTGAGAATATACACGCATAATTCAAATTATTTTATAACAAATATAAAATCAATACGATATGAAATTCGCACTTAAAATTGAAAATACTTGTGCAAATTGAGAGTTCCTTTCATAAGGATTAATAAAGATAGAGAAAGGATAACAATAGTGAATCAAAGTAAACATCATATCATCAAATGCCTCACCCTCCTGTCGGCACTTTTACCCTTCACCCAACTCCAATCACTGGGCGACGAATTTAGACCTCTTTTCCCAAAAGATGGAATCCCAAAGGGCTGGGTCGTTCGTGCATGGTCCGACATTTCCAAGCCCGGACCAGAAGGTGCCCAATGGGTAGTAGAAAAAGGCATCCTTAACGGTGGAGGAGCGCGTGGATCATGGTTAATTAGCGAATCAGATTATTCTGACTTTGAGCTCCAATTCGATTTTAAGCTGGGCCCACAAGGTAACAGTGGCTGTGCTCTCCGATCACCAGAATCAGGTGATCCTGCCTTCGATGGGTTAGAGCTACAAATGGCAGACTATCGGTATAACACAAAGGCCAAAGATTCCGAACTGACTGGAGGTCTTTATCGAGCTCTTGCTCCAATTAAACAAGTATACCAACCTGAAAAATGGAACCGCTACGAAATCATCTTAAAGGGAACTCACGTCAAAGTGACTCTGAATAAAACCCTTATCCTAGACCATGATCTAAGCAAAGAGACCACAATCATCAAGAGACACAACGGTAAAGATGCAGTCTCATTGAGGGATAGGCCACGGAAAGGAAAGATCGGATTTCAAAACCTGAGTCGAGGAGGTTCTCCTGTCTTAATTAAAAACGCTAAGATAAAGATTCTAAACTAGGTCATTAATGATAAACATTGTTGATTAAAATCAACATCATTCTGCCATTACTGCCAACTCAGCTGCAATTTTTTTAAGACTTTTAGGCCATTGCTCAAAGGAGACACTCTTAGATTCAGGTATATTAGGAACAGTAATTCCTTTAACTAGAGAATCCGCTGGTTGAGCATAAAGGAACTGAATGTTCTCTTTGCCATAAGTTTCAGGTAAACTACTAGCGTATATCTCTAGTTCGGCCGCATATTCTGAAGGATCCTCTCCAATATTACTCTCAGAAGGAACCCATATGACACCTGAAACTCCCATCGGCGTTAAAGGACTCACACACCAATTATAGGTATAAGTCGGAATAGTATCCGAACGGACCGATTCACTCTTACCTGCCTCAGGAAATGAAGGTGCTTGAAGGGGAAATTCAGAATAATCGGCATTGGTCTCAAGTCCATTGGATATTATTTGAGTAAAATCCTTAACCTCTTTTATATGTTTTGACAGAGCACTCATTGCAATATCAGAGCCTGGAAACTGAAGAAACAACTCATCCAATCGAGTCTTGAACTCCAAATTCTTAATACTTTTAACTCCTTTGTATGAAGTCCAGGATAATGGTGAAGAAAGCTGACCGTTCCGACCCCCACTTCCAGACGACATTGTAATAAATCCTTGGGGAATTCCGGGCCTATTCAACGTCTTAGCAAACTCATAGGCGAACGCCGTAACTCCACTATTTTCTTTAGTATAGTCAGCCGTTAACCAGTGCGATCGATACTTGCCCCCACCAGTCTCAAAGCGCCGCTTTCTGGGAGTAGGAAAGCTACTGGACTTTGTCTTTCTGCAGAACTCCCTTACTATCGGCATCGCTTTTGGAAGAATCGCTTCTTTGTCGCGTAAATTATAAGGCCACTCAGAAGTGAGTAGAGTCGACCCGGTCAAATACCAAACATCACCAATAAGAATATCACTAACGATTCTCTCAAAGCCATGACTAGACTTTACTTTAAGAGTGATTGGTTCGATAGAAGCCTCCCTTGAGGGAAAGGATACCGACCACTGATCCAATTCATTTGCCTTCACCTTCTTAATAACTCCATCCAGTGATACGGTTAATTGAACACCTTTATTGGCATGCCCCCAAACACGAATAGGTTGATTGCGCTGTAAAATAACACCATCTCGATAATACTCTGCTACCTGCAAAATCGGATAATCAGGGTCAGTCCATCGCGCATATTTAGCTTTGAGAGCAGCCGCCTTTTCCAAATCATCTTCCTCAAAAATAAATTTTTTGTTAATTAGGGCAAAGGGAGTTGCTGGCAAACCTGCCCTATTATAAAGATTAGACTGCTCCGGAACTGCGCTATAGGCATATTGCACCCCGATAGGAATGGATACATGAGGTGAAATTACTTCAACACGATCTCCAACAATTCTTGCTTCGGCGGGATGCCATTTCTTATCCTGCCCGCATAGTCGAAAATGATTAAGTTTATCTTTTGGAGTTGGTAACGCTGGCTCAACAAACTTTCCAGGCTCCTTACGGTCCTTGGCTAGCCCTTTACTTCCGACCATCAATCCACCAAAAAGACTATCCTTCTCAAACGACACTAATACTTTATTTCCCTCAATCTTGTAGTCTTTATAAATAGGACCAGTATAAGGGATATCTTTTTTGTACTGTTTATTGAGAGCCCATCTCGCCATCCTCATCCCAGGATGGAGTTTATTGTAGTAATGGATACCACCAGGATTAGCAGAGTTAATGTCTGATTGAATGACCATGCCCACATTCTTTCTGTTATTAACAAAGAACACGTGTTGGACCTGGCGTATGTCAGCGAATCCAACATTGTTCGGATCCGGTGATCCATAAGGTTGCATCTGAGTAAAATAAAAAGGCATTTCTGGCATCTCCCAAGCATCTCTCCAACCATTAATCAAAGCCTCCATCCTCGCAGCATAAATTCTTCCATCTCCACTGTTACTGGTTCCTTGGCACCAGATCGCACCCCTAATACCATAAGGTATTACTGGAGCAATCTTTCCATTGAAGAACTGCGATGGGCCTCTCCACATACCGGAAATACCAGGCAGATTGGGCCGAGCCGGCACCTTACCTCCTAACTCTGATAATTTACCGGCCTCTTTTTGCCAACTCTTCAAATCAGCATAGTAATCCTCAAAGGCTTTCTGGCCTTGCTTCAGTAATGGGTCAGCATTCAAAATGAGATCAGCGTCACCTTTGAGTTTAGGGTGTTCGACAATGGCTCTGCGTTGGGTAAAAGCCTCAATCCGAGTATTACTATGGGCACTTAAAAGAATACCTATTGGAATTTTTAATTCTTTATATAAATCATAAGCAAAAGAAAGCGACAATGCTGAGAATCCACTAGCCAATGACGATCTTTTCCACCCTCCGTCAGAAGTGCCCTTCTTTTGGGGATAAAGCGCGGAAACGGTATTAATATTTATCTCTCTAATTGGAAGCTCTTCCTTTGATGATGTAATTTCTCGCGCCAACTCGTTACACATGCTCTTACCAGCTGTCCATACCATGTTGGATTGACCAGATGAGAACCAGACTTCCCCGACCAAGACGCCTTCCAACGAAATTGACTTTCCTTTATCATTGCTAACCTCCATCGACCGCTCATTCAAAGAAGCTTTTAATGGATCAAGTTTCACCATCCATCGACCCCATTTGTCAGCAACGGTAGTCTTGATTTGCCCACCAAATTCGACAGTCACCTTGTTTCCATGTACATCAAAACCCCAAACCGGAACCTCGCATTCCCTTTGCAGTATCATGCTGTCCGTAAAAGGCACCGCCAATTTCAATTGTTGATGCTCCACAGCCAAAGTGGCGCTGGAGAAAAAAATAATTCCGATAATAAATTTAAGAACTAAAATCATTTAAATTAAGCTCAAAAGAACATACAGGCATTCCAAATACAATGAAGTTTTTCTTTCATGCTACGCCCCTAATGGGATTAGAAGTTGAATATGTTTTTTACTCGTCCTAATCAGAAAGATCATGATCAAATAATGATTCTAATATAGGTTCAATTATGAAACACATCGTAACGACTTTCATCGGCATCGGGCTACCCTTAATTTCATTCAGCGCCGAAACTAAGCCATTCCCCAAAGAAAATTTGCGCCTATGGTTAATGGCAGATGCCGGCATCACTACTGAAGATAATTCCAAGGAAGGAGGAAGCAAAACCGATGTCGCTCGATGGACTGATCAGTCCGCAGGAGGCATCGAACTGAGCCCTGCTTACAAGTCAACAAAAACTCGTCCATCACTTGTAAAGAAAGTTCCTGAAATTGGGGGGAAACCCGCTCTCCAGTTCAGCGGTAAGGGGGGAAGTAATTTCGAAATTACTGATGCATTGATAGGACGCTTTAAAAAATCCTTTGATCTGAATCGCGGAACTGTCTTTCTAGTGACAAGCATGCCATATATACCTATCATTTCCCCCATGACCCTAAGTGCCACCGCTGACTCCAAGACTGGCCGCGGTGGACTGGGTATACGTAGAGGCGGCAAATCAGATAGCTGGTTCTGTGTTCATTATGGAGGACCTGGAAATGGCAAGAAAATTCAGAGCCACGAATCTAAGCTAGACACTAAATTTCACATCCTCACTGTTCGTTTTGATAAGCACAAATCGGAACTGGAGATGATCGTTGATGGCAGGCAAACTGGCACAAAGCTTCGAGACGAATCTACACTCCCTCTCGATCCAATTAACTTCATTCAGGTAGGCGGCCATGGCATCCTTGACCCACCAGGAGATCCAGGAGCTGAATGGTTCTTTAATGGAAAGATTGCTGAGATCATCGTTTTTGACCGGATACTCGGAGATGATCCAAAGGCTGGCCCCTTCTCAGAAGTTGGAAAATACCTCCAAAAAAAATACAGTTTACCCGGAAATTTTCCGGGAAGCTAAGCACCTGCACTTCATCACTTAACAACGCCCTTAAGGTGCTCCTATCTTAGTAACCAATTCAGGAAAAAGTTCACTCTCTCAGAGGTACAAAATCTGCATTCGGATCCCTAAGGACTGCCGGATCCAATAATGCTTCTCCTTTTTCTAACCTCTTTAAAATACCATCAACAAAGATTTCATCCCCTACTTTGCAGTTCTCCGCCATCCTTGTAAATTTGCCCAAATCACACTCTATCCCACTCTCTAAAAACACCTTTGCTTGTACAGGATGAATGAGCACCTTAGAAACTTTTCCTTTCACCGTAATTTTTTTTCCCAAATATGCTTTGCCCATCGCAGACAGATCCTTTTCAAGAAACTGTGCTACGGGCTTTCCATAATCCAACTTCCAGCCCTCGCACCCGACGAGAAACATCATTGCGAGAAAAATAAAAAACGGCAAGAATCGCATTAACAGAAAAAGATAATTATTTCTTATTCTTTTTCGGAGGAGCCTTTAACTCCAATAATCGACGCTTAAGAAATTCCCCAGATATTTTACGGGCCCTTTCACGGTCAGGTCCATCGTAATCCCAGAACTCCTGTAGCACCTCCTCAGTCTTGGGAAAGTCTTTACCGTCATCGCCTACGCGTTGACGCAGGGAAGCTAGCCTCCCCTTCAATTCGGTTACCTTGTCAGTATATTTCGGATCATCGTAGAGATTATTAGACTCGAAAGGATCCTTTTCCATGTCATAAAGCTCCCAACCCGGAGGCGTCTGATTATTGCCTTGGTAATCGGCCCCATAGAAATAAATCAGCTTATATCGCTTAGTGCGGATTCCAACATGACCAGGATTGTCATGATGCGCCATATGCATCCAGTATCGATAATAGGCTTCGTTCGGCCAATCTTTAGGTTCTTTACCCGTCTCGCATATGGACTTAAAACTACGGCCCTGCATATAGGATGGCTTCTTGACCCCCGCAAAATCAAGAATGGTCGGAGCATAGTCAACGTTCGCCACGACCGCATCGGTTCTACTCCCAGCCTTAATAGTTGCTGGATATCGGATCAGGAACGGCATGCGCATTGACTCCTCATACATCCACCGCTTGTCCTGATAATCATGTTCACCTAGCATGAATCCCTGATCTCCGGTGTAGATAATGACCGTATTATCCATGAGCCCGCTCTTCTTCAAATAGGCAAATAGCCGTTCAAGGTTATCATCAATTCCTTTGACGCAACGAAGGTATTTTCTGAGATAAACATTGTACGCAATATCTTTAATTTCCCTATCAAAAAGTATATCAGGATCATAATCAGTTGCGTAATCCTGAGGAAACCTTTGAGGTAAATCAATGGCATAGGACCGTCTTGGATTACGATTGCCTATTGATGTTCCGATATGAGGAATCAACTCATCCTGATAACCTCGGGTCGCAATTGATCCGAAGGTTGGAGGATGAGACTTGTGAAGACTTTCTGGCTGAGGAATATCAACATCTTTTAGATATTCGTTGTAGCGGTGAGCATGTTCAAAATAATCATGCGGAGCTTTATAGTGGTGCATTAGAAAAAATGGTTTGGTATCGTCCCTTCCCTCCTTGAGCCATTTCAAGGTCTGATCTGTTATCGCATCAGATGAGTGCGCTCCCTCAAACTTAATCAAATTCTTTGGCCATTTCTTTTGACCGCGGATACGAAACTCGGGGTCATGATACTTGCCCTGGCCTGGCAATACACAATAATAATCAAAATCGGCCGGCTCCTTCTTCAAATGCCACTTTCCGATCATCGCAGTCTGATAACCTGCCTTCTTCATCTCCTTAGCAAGGTACTGACGTCCCGGCTCAATGCTGCCTCGAAGATCATGCACCCCACACGTGTGCGCATACTGACCAGTGAGAATAGTAGCACGACTAGGCGCACAGATTGCATTAGAGCAAAATGCATTCTCAAAGAGCATTCCTTCCTCAGCTAACCGATCTATGGTTGGAGTAGGGTTGAGCTTTGCTAGTCTACTCCCGTAAGCACCGATGGCCTGTGAAGTATGATCATCAGACATGATAAAAATAATATTTGGTCTCTTAGCCGCGATGAGATTTCCCGTCACAAAAAAGAAAGAAAGGCACACCAGTGTCATGTTTTTGATAGTCATATTCCCAGTTCTAATTATCAGACGTTTAATGAAGCTCGCAACCTGTTTTGTTCACCTGAAAAATAACTTTCGGTGAACATGGACTCATCAATTCCCGCGTTTTAGTTTTGGTAAATCTCCATTTCCGGTCAACTCGCCTTCAAGTAGCCATGATAAGTTGAATCGTGCCATGTGCGATCCCTTGAATGGATCATGTTCATAATGAAGATAAATCCAACCTTCACTAGGCGTACCGTGTCGACCAACAGACAAAGAGGAATACCCACTTCGCCCACCATCTACAAGGCGTTTGACCGGCCATGTCTTTCCCCCATCTAAGCTTGCCCAGACAGTGACTCTTTCACGGTGCGATGCATCAGTGTCTAGGTTACTGAAAATAATAACATCCTTATCATTAGATGGAATTCTAGTCATACCCGCCATACATCCATAGGCCCGTCCCTGATCACCATCAGGTAAAGCCTGAACAATCTTCCAATCTTTCCAAGTCTCTCCCCCATCAAAACTCCATGCCTCTCGTCGACGCCGGTTATTCGGTCTCTCAGGCCAATGGACTCTCGAATTGTAATAGATT
>MDTE01084611.1_pt1 | contig 14157 bp, 14 predicted proteins | sample 811231 | NCBI WGS metagenome assembly MDTE01 (sample SAMN05326651, study PRJNA326480) | marine metagenome | isolation source: seawater | place: Indian Ocean: Red Sea | collected 2010 | reverse complement strand
CTCTTGCACATTTCCTACGAGGGCGGAGTGCTCGAAGACCCCTCTTCTGAGCCAAGCGAATCAATGTGGCAATGGACTACATCAATCGAATTGGCCCCTGATACGCCGACAGAAATTGAAATTGAATATCAAAGAGGGGATCCCATCGCAATAAATGGACTGCCTATGAAGTCCCATGAAATTCTCTCCGAGCTGAACTACCTGGCCGGAAAAAACGGGATAGGAAGGGTAGATATAGTTGAAAATCGTTACGTAGGCATGAAGGCAAGGGGATGTTACGAAACCCCGGGGGGGACGATTCTATTAAAAGCACATCGAGCCATGGAGTCGATTACTCTCGATCGGGAAGTCATGCATTTAAAAGATGAACTCATGCCAAGATATGCGTCGCTCATTTACAATGGCTACTGGTGGTCTCCCGAACGTATTGCGCTGCAAGCCCTGATAGATGAGACACAAAAACCTGTCAACGGGGTAGTAAGGTTGAAGCTCCTAAAAGGGAATGTGATCGTGATCGGAAGAGAATCAAAAACGGATAGCCTGTATGACAATAATATTGTTACCTTTGAAGATGATTCTGGTTCCTATGATCAATCAGATGCATCTGGTTTCATTAAACTAAATGCTCTTCGTTTGAAACTCGCGGCAAACCGGGGAAGGAAACTTTAAGATCTAGTTTTAGGTTGAAACCTTCAACTCTATCAAAATTGGTAGCTCCGTTTGAGGCGATCTTTAATTTGGCCAAGTAGTTTATGAGATTTTCATACCCGGTTTGGAGAACTCTGACGGCTCTAATAGAAAAATCTCATCATTTTCATTGCTAGCAGCCAAGATCATCCCTTCAGATACTCCAAATTTCATTTTACGACTAGCCAGATTAGCTACTAGAACAACAAGCTTTCCTTTAAGTTCATCTGGTTTATAAGCTGACCTGATACCCGAAAAAACAGTTCTAGTCTCCTGATGACCAAGATTTAAATCCAGCTTGAGAAGCTTGTCCGCGCCTGAAACTATCTCTGCGCTTAAAATCTGCGCTACTCTCAAGTCAACCTTTTGAAAATGGTCAATAGTAATTACTTGGCTATCTTTATTTTCGAGTCTTGGCTTTTTTTTAGGGGTTGAGGACGTTTTCACTAATTTTTTTACAGTCTTCGAGTCCACTCGGATGAGAAGTGGCTCAAAAGCTCTTAGCTCTTTTTTGTGAATGGGTTGGAAAATGTCCTGCCAAGACAATGTCCCGGTTCCCAAGAATTGTTCTGCTTTGTCTGCAAGACCGGGTATTACTGGCTTAAGAAAAACTACCATGGTCTTAAACATGTCTAATCCGATAGAACAGACTTCGTGAACTTCGCTTCTTTTTTTTGCATCCTTTATTAAAATCCAGGGCTTATTCTCGTCTAGGAAGCGATTGGTTTTATCTGCGAGCATCATTATTTCTCGGATTGCGCTCGCGTAATTTGTGCTCTCATAAAGAGCTCCGATTTTCTCTGCTACCTGAGAGATTGAGTCATGCAATTCATTTTCAGGAATCACAGAAAGTCTTGAGTCGAATTCTTTCTCAATAAACTTTGAACAGCGCGAGGCTATGTTGACGAGTTTTCCAACAAGGTCAGCATTAATCTTCGATACGAAGTCATCCAAGTTGATATCAATATCCTCCACGCTCTCGCTTAACTTCGAGGCAAAGTAGTACCTTAGAAGATCAGGATCAAGGAGGTCTAAATACTCTTTAGCAGTGATATATGTTCCCCTGCTTTTTGACATTTTTTCACCATTGACCGTCAAAAACCCATGTACGTGAATTTTCGAAGGGGTTCTGAATTCCGCGCATTTAAGGATGGCGGGCCAGAACAGCGCATGGAAGTTAATAATATCTTTGCCTATAAAATGATGGACTTCTGAATCTGAATCGAGGCGCCAAAAGTCAGTGTAGTCAACGTCACTGCCGAAACAGTGATTTTGAAATGACGCAATGTATCCAATCGGAGCATCAAGCCACACATAAAAAAACTTGCCAGGATGATCCGGAATTTCGAATCCAAAATATGGGCCATCACGACTTATGTCCCAGTCTTTTAGACCTTGCTCTAACCACTCATTTAATTTATTCGAAACTGCTTTGTTTAGTGTCCCGCTTGCAGTCCAATCTCTTAAAAAATCTGTGAAGTTCGACAGTTTAAAAAATAAGTGCTCTGAGCTTTTAACGGTGGGAGTTTCACCACTTATTTTCGATCGTGGTGCTATTAACTCGGTGGCGTCATAAGTTGCCCCGCATGCCTCGCAGTTGTCCCCATATTGATCTTTTGTTCCACACTTCGGACATGTCCCAATGACGTATCTATCTGCAAGAAACATTTCAGCTCTGGGATCGTAAAACTGCTCCACCGTCTTGGACCCTATCAGTCCTTTTTCAGAAAGTCGCCTATAAAAGAGTGAGACTAATTCACGATTTTCGTCAGAATGAGTGGAATAATAATTGTCATGATTAATATGAAACGCGGAAAAGTCGCGAGAATGTTCGTCTCTTATCTTTTTAATGAGTTTTTCAGGTGATGTCCCCAGTTCTTCTGCTCTTAGCATCGTTGCAGTTCCATGCGCATCATCTGCGCAAACATAAATACATTGATTCATCTTAAGCTTTTGGAATCTGACCCAGATGTCTGTCTGAATATGTTCCATCAGGTGCCCTAGATGTATGGAGCCATTAGCGTTAGGTAAAGCGCTCGTGACTAAAATTCTTCGACTCGCCATCACATGTGGATTCCTAAAAACTTGATCAACAAATATATAGTCCAAAAGTGCGATTTGCACGAAAAGTTTTTTGGTGTTTTGATTACGATAAATTAGACTTATCTCTTCTAATTGCTTAAGAGACCCTAGGAAAAAACTCTTGATGAACCCGTTACCAACGGTTAAGCATATTGTTGCTGTCGCCTCTGGCAAGGGTGGCGTTGGAAAATCTACTGTTGCGGTTAATCTCGCCCTTGCACTTTCAAAACAAGGTCTGCGCGTTGGGTTGTTGGACGCAGACATCTATGGTCCCAGCCAATCAATGATGTTAGGCGCGGAAATCAATGGGAGTTTAGAGGTTGTGGACGAACTTCTGCTTCCCGTAAAGCTTCATGGTATAGAGACGATGTCTATTAGTTTTGTGAGTTCGGATAGAACCCCTGCTATCTGGAGGGGTCCAATGGCAAGTGGCGCTATGGAGCAGCTCCTGACAAAGACTAAGTGGGGCCAACTGGATGTTTTGTTGGTAGATATGCCCCCCGGTACCGGTGATATCCAATTGACCTTAGCTCAAAAAGTCAGAGTATCTGGAGCGATCATAGTAACTACACCTCAGAACGTCGCATTACTGGATGCGCGAAAAGGCATAGAAATGTTTCGGCGAGTATCTATTCCAGTGATAGGGATCGTGGAGAATATGAGTGTATATATTTGTCCTGAGTGCGGTCATGAGGACAGAGTCTACGGTAAAGGGGGTGGGAACTCAGCTTCAAAAGAATACGATACTCTGCTACTCGGAGAAATTCCGCTTAACTCAAAGATAAGAGAATGTTCGGATGAAGGTCAGCCGATCTTTTCGGAGGGCTCTGAGAAACCTCTAAACGAAATTTTCATAAAAATAGCTGACACCGTTCAAAAATTTCTAGATTCGTCTTCCGTTTCTATACCGACCCTTCAAATCTCTGATGATTAATAGAGAGGTTATCTTTATTAACAGAGTCACTCATCCTTTGGGCAGCGTAACACCTGTTTGGCCCTGATATTTTCCGTCTCTGTCGGCGTACGAGATGGCGCAGCTTTCGTCAGATTCAAAAAAAAGCATCTGAGCGACTCCCTCGTTTGCGTAAATTTTCGCGGGCAGGTTTGTTGTGTTTGAGAACTCTAAGGTGACGTGCCCTTCCCATTCTGGTTCGAGAGGCGTGACGTTCACTATTATGCCGCACCTTGCGTAAGTAGATTTTCCTAGGCATATGGTCAGGACATTTCGCGGTATCTTGAAATATTCAACGGTTCTAGCGAGAGCAAAAGAGTTCGGGGGGATTATACAAGCCATCCCAGACACATCCACAAAACTCTTCTCGTCAAAGTTTTTAGGATCGACCGTTGCCGAATGAATGTTTGTAAAAACTTTGAATTCTTCTGAACATCGAACATCATAGCCGTAGGATGAAGTTCCATATGAAATCAATTTCTTTCCTTGGGAACAATGCCTCACTTGGCCAGGCTCGAACGGTTGGATGAGTTGACGATATTTTGCCATTTTTCGAATCCAATTGTCTGATTTTATGGTCATAAAAATCTTTTATCCCTTTTTATTTTCAAAAATTAGTGGTGGCCCTAGAGCCAATCCTTAATTTCAAGCTCCCATTCCCTGTCTCTCTCTCTTTGGATGATCTTGATCAGCGTAAACTTATACTCCGGAGCTAGCCAGAGAACAGTAGATCGATCATCTTTCTTTCTCTCTCTTTTTATACGAATGGTTCTTAGACTTCCTAGTTCTGTCTCGATTTGTTCTATGTCTTCAATAATAAACTTATACGGTTTTAACTTTCCCTTATCTCGGACACGGTAGGAAAAACTTTTGCCGATTTCTATTGCCTCTTCCCTTATAAGATCAAGCTGCAATTGATATTGAACAGATAGCCTATCAAAGATATTTTCCTCTTTTCTACCCCGCACGCTAGCGGATTCGTCCGAGTTCTTGTTTTGAGTGAAATCAAAGGTATCCCTGTCTGTTTTACCTAATGCTCTTCTTTTGTATGAGTACTCCAGCGGCACTATTTCTCCTCTGTAAAGCATGAATCTCGATCTCTCATCTATTGAGAAGAATGCTGATGACGCTTTAAAAACTGCAATTTTTTCTGAGTTCTGCATTCTATTTACCTCTCTTAAGATCTTTATGCGCAAGGGCAATTCAGAGATTTTTAGTTCGTAAAGCGCTCCATATTCAAGGATATGCGACTCTAAATCAGCAGCGTCGATCGAGATGCTAACCGAAATGGCGACCAGAGAGAGTATTATGTATCCTAGAGATATTTTTCTAAGCTTCACGATGTAAAAAAGGTAGAATGATCAAATGGGAAATTTAGCGGAATCGAAAGCGAAGATACATCTATTTTCTACGATTCTGCTAATTTTAATTTCTTTCGGATCTCTCGCCAAGACCTTTGAAGATCTTTACGTTGCCGAGGTTTTAGTTCCCAGTGAGAGTAGTAGCGAGCTACTTGTCGGCTCCAGAGCCGGATTAGCGCAGGTGCTGGTCAGAGTGTCGGGTTCTAGAGCCATTCAAGAAAACGAGGTCATCTTAGAGGCGTTGAAAAATTCCGACTCTTATTATTACCAATATGGTTATGAATCCTCGGATGAGTTGATGTTTTATAAGAGTGACCTGACGCGCGCTTTGAAACTGCGGTTATTTTACGAGCCAAGTGTAATAGCCGGGTTATTGAGAAAAGCTGATTTGCCGATTTGGGGAAGTAATCGACCAGAGATTTTGGTCTGGCTAGCCTACATGAACAAACGAGAGCGATATATTCTTGATGAGGCCAGCAAATCAGAACTTTTGTCCTCTTTAAAACAACAAGCGTTTCAACGCGGAATCAGTTTGCTATTTCCGATTCTTGATTTGACAGACACATCTATAATAAGTGTGCCAGAGGTTTGGGGACAGTTTCATGAAAAAGTCGAGACCGCATCAAGAAGGTATTCGCCTGACATTATTCTTATGGGAAGGCTTTACAATAAAAGTGATCAGCTAACAGAAGGCAATTGGTCCCATAACGGATTTGGTACATGGCAATCAGGTGGAAGTGTCAATAGTGTCGTTGAAGATTTACTCAAAGAAATGATCGATCAGCTGGCAGACGACCTCGCATCTGTGTATGCAACTGGTTCTAATCAGGGAAAAATCGCTGTAACCGTAGAAGGCCTGACAGAATATAGAAAATATGCGGAAATAAACGAATATTTACAAAGTCTTTCACCTGTGGTTAGCACTTCTCTGAAATATATGGAACAGGGTTTGAGCCGTTTTGACTTGAGGATAGAGGGACAACTAAACCAATTTATAGAGATCATTAGGTTGGATGGAGTTCTCAGCTTTGTTAAACGGAGTTCAGAAGAAAATGAGCCGCTACTAGTTTATAAAATGAAAGATTAAATTCGTTGTGTATATTTCTAGGCTTAGGTTCTTTAGTAATTTTGTGGCGGAAGGTTTATGAGTTCTATGTATAGAAATATCGGCATTATACTTGTTTTATCAGTTTTAGTAGCCTCGATGCTTTTGTTAGATGAGATATTAGTGCCATTTGTCGTCGGCCTTATCTTGGGCTATCTGGGTGACCCATTGGTTGACTGGCTAGAAAAAATCCGAGTCCCCCGAACCTTAGGTGTTCTCGCAGTTTTTCTTGTGTTCGGGTCATTTTTTGCTTCTGCACTTTTTATCCTCTTGCCTTTGATTCTTGCTGAGTTCAGCTCCCTTGTGAAATCTTTACCCCTAATTTTCCTCTGGTTTCAGGAGAGTTTCGGTCCGACCCTCATAGAGACCTTCGGATTTGATCCATTCGGCATAAAGCCTGAGCAGATTAGAGGCAAAGTGCTCGAGAACTGGGCAGAGGCTGGCAGTATTATAGGGATAATTATCTCACGCATTACCGATTCTGCGTTTGGTTTTTTTAGTGCAACTGGGAATTTCTTTCTTTCACTGATCGTTGCTTTTTATCTAATGATAGATTTTGATTCTATTGTTGAAAAAACTCATAAACTCATTCCTCTCCGACATCAAGCTACCGTAGCGCGGCTAGGAAGAGAATGTGACGAGATTCTCGGCGCATTTTTACGTGGGCAGATGTGGGTTATGTTTAGTATGGGGTGTTTGTTCTCTTTTGGGCTCTACATGCTAGGAATTGATCAAGCCCTCTCTATCGGCTTTTTAGCTGGGCTTGCGTCGATTATACCTTATCTTGGCTTTGTTCTCGGCCTTCTCGGAGCATCTGTCGCCGCGTTAATCCAATTCGGTGACTTCGTTTTCCTAATCAATGTTGCTTTGGTTTTTTTAGTTGCTCAATTTATTGAGTCAGTGTTACTTACTCCCTGGTTCGTAGGCGATAGGATCGGGTTGCACCCGCTCGCAGTGATTTTCTCGCTGATGGTTGGTGGTTATTTATTTGGTTTCATAGGGGTGTTATTAGCCTTGCCTTTCTCTGCGGTTGCAATGGTTCTTTTGCGTCATTTCCTTCAAATTTATTTATCTAGCTCGACCTACTTAAAAAAAAGAGAAGGCACCTTTGAGTAAGGAGTTCTTCGGTCAACTGCCGCTGATTTTAGATTATAGCGCTCAGGCTGATGATTATGATGAGTTCATCGCGGGACAGGCAAATCGGATTTTGCCCAGGAGAGGTCTTACTCTTGTTTGCGGCTCTAGATCCACTGGAAAAACTCATTTTATAAAAGCTTTGCTTCAGGAAGCGGGACTAAGGAATCTGACGACTTATTTCCTCAAGACCAATGTTGTTTATGATCATTCTTATCTTCAAAAAGCCTGGGGCTACGACCTAGTTTGCTTGGATAATTTAAATAAGGTTTGCGGTATGCCAGAGTGGGAGTTATTGCTTTTTGATTTAATTAACTTCATGGAGGATACAAAGAGGAAATTAGTATTTGGCACATCGGTACCTCCTGATAAACTTAATGTGAAGTTGCCTGATCTAGCTTCCAGACTCAGAGCGGCTAATAGGGTTTACTGTGGACCTTTTGATGATGAGGCGCGAATAGATTTCATGCGAAGAATAGCGAAGTTAAGAGGTTTCGAGATTTCTTTTGAGGTTTGTAAATTTATCCTAAGCCGATCTAGGAGAGACATGAAGGAGATCGAGGCGGTGGTCGAAAAACTTGAATCCGAAACAATGAGACAACATCGAAAAGTTTCTATCCCCTTTGTGAAAGAGATTTTAAGAATCTGATGCCTAAAATTTTTTTCACAGGAGGAGGAACCGCCGGACATGTTACGCCGAATATTGCTCTAATCAGAGAACTGTATTCAGATTACGAGATCGGTTATGTAGGAGAAAGTTCGAGTGTCGAAGAAAAGTTAATATCAAGTATTTCAGTCCCATTTTTTCGGATAAAGTCTGGAAAACTCAGGAGATATTTTTCTATAAAGAATATTTTTGATCCTTTCAAAGTGATCGTTGGTTTCTTGCAAAGCATAAGGCTATGCATAAGAGAGCGACCAGATCTCGTCTTTTCAAAAGGCGGTTATGTAGCAGTGCCGCTTGTTTTGGCTGCCAGAGTTTTAAAAATTCCAATTATTGCCCATGAGTCGGATGTTACGCCAGGATTGGCAAATAGACTAACCTTCCCATTCTGCTCAAAAATTTGCTTGACCTTCCCAGCTACTGGTAGACAACTGAGTGACAATCGCGTTTTAGTCACAGGAACACCGCTGCGAAGAGCTCTTTTAGACGCTGATGCAAGAAAGGGATTAAAACTATTAAGTTTCGACAATAACTTGCCAATTCTGCTTATCTTTGGAGGAAGCAAGGGCGCCAGATTTCTAAACGAGCTTATCTTTCGTCTCAGAGACCGTCTTTTGGAGTCGTTCAACATCGTGCACATTACTGGCGAGGGCAACTACTCCTGCGAAAGGGAAATGAAAGGTTATATTCAAAGGGAATTCCTCCGTCAGGATTTTGGCGATGTGCTTGCTGCAGCTTCGGTGGTTGTTTCAAGGGCTGGTGCAAATTCGATCTATGAATTGCTTTCCTTGAGAAAGCCGCATCTTCTTGTGCCACTTCCTAAAGAAGCTAGCCGTGGAGATCAGCTAGAAAATGCCCGAAAATTTCATGAGTTGGGTTACAGTCGTTACATTGAAGAAGCTCTGCTAACGGATGATAACTTTATTCAAGAAATTAAAAATCTATTGGAGACTAAAACGAGCATAGAGAAGCGATTGGCAAATTTTAGAGCTCCTGATTCGGTTTCAATGATCGTCAAAGAAATAAAAAAAATTACCGGCCATCCAATCGTTTAAACATGATAGGCTTAGTTTTTTTAGTTCGCATTGAAAACCAGATATAGAAGGTTTATTTATGTATAGGATCCGCTGTCTAAACAACATCTCCGAGAAAGGATTGAATGTGTTCAAAGACCAAGGTTATGAGCTTGGTGAATCAATTCTCGATTGCGATGCGATTATTTTGAGAAGTCACAGACTCAGTGAACAAGAATTAAATTCTGAGGTTCTGGCAATAGGACGAGCAGGCGCGGGTGTAAATAACATACCGGTTGAGGTTTGCACAGATAAAGGAGTGGTTGTTTTTAATACTCCTGGCGCGAATGCGAACGCCGTCAAGGAACTTGTCCTTGCTGGTTTGTTACTGTCAGTTCGAGGTATTTCCGAAGGAATAAATTTTGTTCAGAACCTAGATCCTCAGTTTGATAAAAAAGAAATGAACAAAATCGTAGAATCGTCGAAGAAGGCTTTTAAAGGAACTGAATTGAGAGGCAAGACACTTGGTGTTTTAGGTCTAGGCGCGATAGGGTCCAAGGTCGCCGAAACCGCTTTGAATTTAGGCATGAAAGTATTAGGTTATGATCCCGCATTATCTGTTGAAGCTGCATGGAAGTTGTCCAGCCAAGTAGAAAGGATAGATGATTTGCCCAGTTTGTTTGCTGGAGCAGATATCGTTACCCTTCACATTCCTGCCTCTAAAGAAACGATTGGGATCGTAGGTAAAGATTTGATTAATAATTTTAAGAATAGCGGTGTCTTGCTTAATTTCTCGCGCGAAGAGATAGTGGATGAGGAGGCTCTGCGACAAGCTTTGGCTAGTGGGAAGGTTAAGAAATTCATTTCGGATTTCCCAACACCCGGTATTTCGGGGCTAGAAAATGTCATATCAATGCCTCATCTAGGAGCGAGCACCTATGAAGCCGAGGAGAATTGTGCGTTCATGGTCGCTTCCCAGATCACAGAGTTTCTTAAAACTGGGAATATAAGCAATTCTGTGAATTTTCCAGAAGTAAGTCTAGAGCGAACGCGTGGCTCATTTCGCATAGCGGTTGTAAATCGGAACGTCCCAAAGATTTTAGGGAATGTGCTTTCAGCCTTGGCAGAAAAAAATATTAATGTGCTCGATATGCTCAATAAAAGTAAAAATGAAATTGCATACAACTTGATCGATATTGATACTGTAGTTTCCAATCAGTTGCTCGATGAGATATCAGGAATTGAGGGCGTCGTTAGTGCTCGAGGTTTTCATTGATTAACATCTAATCTGATTTCTGATACAGAATCTGGCTGGGGAGAGTATTGTCTGTTCAATTTTTCCAAGCGCGCAAGGCTCGCCAAGAATTTTGCCGACGAGGTGTTCGGAGTATAAGCGGGCGTGAGTAGCGCCCCTAGAACCAAAAGCCAAGCAATAATGAAGTCCTGGTTCAAAAAATTTTATATCTCTTACTCTTTGCGTCTTTGAAAGGGCAGCCCACCGAGGCGCCTGTCCTACAATCGGCAGGCGGTCTCGGGAAGATGCCCTCAGCCCAACCCATTCTTCCCCGATTTGTAATGATCCGCCAAGGATGGTCTCTGCTTTTTCCTTTAATAATTTCGTATCTTCGGACGATATTTGTAGGGCAGAACTGTTCTCGTAAGTTCCGCTTACAACCGACTTGCCTTTTACGGTTGGGAAAATCGTTACTACGCCGTTTGTTATATCACTTAAGTCAGAGGTGTTCACAGATATCGCTTGCCCTTTAATTTTCCTTATTTCCAGTTGATCCGGCAATAGCTCTAAGTTTGCGCCTGTAGCCAAGATAAGATTCTGTGAAGAAAAAACCTTTTCATTGTTGCTATATCCATTCCAGCAAGTATCAGATTTAAGTTTTGTAATCTTGATTAGTTTTTTTTTCAAGTTAAGTTTTGTCTCAAAAAATGAAGTGCTGAACCATCCTGCTCGCGGAAAATGAAAAGTATTCTCTTTTGCTTCTACTATGACCGAATCGGGAAGAAGCTCGCAGATTTTTCTGAGTCTTGTTTGTTCTTTTTCAGAGCTGGGAATAGAGGTAAGACCTGTTCGAAAAAACCCTGGAGCGCTCCCCATATATTCGCTAGCGGCAAGAGACATTCGGTATTGCGGCTCAGCTCTTTTTGCTAGGAGCGGAAAAACGCTTAGCTGAGGGATAAAAGAGGGTCCTGCTGCTCCGCCCATATCTATGACTGTTGGCTCGATATTGCGTCTAGCTAGGGCCTCTGCGCAAAATAATCCAGCTAATCCCGCGCCGATGATTGTGAAATCGGTATTTGTTACGGCAGTTGGCACCCACTTTTCGTCCAAATAACCTGTTAGCATTTCCTTTTTTCTGCCAAAACCAGGCTTTTTCTTGGTTTTAAAGCCATTGTTCTCTAGATTCAGCTTAACTTTTCCTGCAGCTGAGAAAGTCAGGGCTTTGGCTCCAGGCCTTGATAGCCGCCTGATCTTTTTAAAAACCTGGTTGTCCCACATGCGTTCATTTTTGGCTGGCGAAAACCCGTCTAGAAACCAGAAATCGACGTTAGCATCTAAATTTGAAAGGGCGCTTGCCACATCGTCGAGCACTATTAAGACTCTCACGTTTTTTTGGATCCAAATCACATGTTGCCCTTTAAAATGAATAGGATAATTAGAAATAAATTGGTCTCTATTGGATGTTTTTATAAATCGAAGCATCTTTTTTAAATCAGTCTCACTGACGGGATGCTTTTCAATCGAAATAAAATTAAGTCGTGAAGATTTGGGCATGCTGTTCCAAAAGTCGGCAGTTAAAAGCAGATTAATTCCAAAACCTAAGCCAAGCTCGCAGACCGTAACTTGAGAATTGCTGGGTATATCCCTAACAAAGTTTGCGAAGGGGTTGATGAATACATTTAACTTTTCTTGAACAAGAGTATTTTCTTGGCCATACACGTCTCCATATTGACGTGAATAAGGGTTCTGGTTTCTCCAAACTATCTCAGCGGGTTCAAGAAGATATTCTGATTCTTTCATGTTCACTCAGTTACCAGGATCTATTTGGCTACAAATCCTCTTTTGCCTAGAAGCTCAATTAGCCGATTCTTGTGTGATCCTTGTATAATGATTTCCCCGTCAATACATGAACCCCCGACTCCAAGATTTTTCTTAAGTTCTTGAGCAAGTTTTTTTAAATCAGCTTTTTGAAGAGGAATATTTTTTATCACGTTTACTGGCTTACCCCGCCTTCCCGACGTTTGTTTTTCGATCAATATTGGTCCACGGCATTTGTTATTCTCTGTCCCAACAGGGCAAATACACATTACAATTTTTTTTTCACAATCAGGACAAAAAGTTTTTCCGTCTGTCGAGTAAAAAATGTTTTTTTTTGTCATTTAGAGTACACATAGATGGAAAGCGCTGTTTCCTGTTTTGCCAGGGTACATACGTGAATTAATTTAAAAAGCGTATCTTCAAGAACCTCCTCATTCCCTCGATCTATATCTAATTCCTCATCATAATCTAGGGACTCGAGCCAAACTCCGGCTACCAGGGGAATATCATCCTCTGGAATCTCAGCAATTCTTTCGGTTATCACCGCATTGATCTTAATCAGCGACACTCCGTCTAGTTCACTCTCGAAAACTAGCTGTTCTAAAGATTCGGCTTCATCAAAAAATATACCAAGCAAGTATGCATATAATTTAATTCTTTTCTCGAAATCGATCTTGCCGATGGGGACGCTTGGAAATGTCTGAGTAAGATCTTCACTCTCTATTAACGGGATTATCTGCTCTTCAATTGCTAAGATGAGAGAGTGGCTAGACTCAAACAAAAGAGACCTTGTCTGCTTGCAAGCCTTTTTCAGAACTCACAGTTACAAATTTTACCCTTTGACCTTCTCTTATGTTGTTTGTTTCCTTCCCTGTGAAATTTCGGAAATGAACGAATATCTCATCTCCTTGATCTGCACTGATAAACCCATAGCCTTTTCGTGAGTTAAACCATTTTATGTTTCCAAATTCAATCGCATCTTCATATGTCCCGAAAAGTTTGTCTTGCAGAAGTATAGGTATTAGGGGACCAATAAAAATAATTAAAAACAAGCCGACATCTTGCAACCTTCCCTGGAGGGAAATTTGCCCCGAATAAAACTTTATCAATGAAAAAATAAACGCTGTAATCAAAAACGCAAAACTAATCTTCTTAAAAATAATCATATGGAGGGTTTTCTACTTTTTTATACAAATTAAACGTCCCATGATACTGATGTCTTAAGCTAAGTGGAATATTTGTTTGGATTACGTCAAATATGTCCTCACTTAAGGCCTTTCGCTATGCTCTATGAGGATCGATTTATAATTTTTCACCGTTTGTTCCAAGCCTTGGTAGATAGAATCGCAAATAAGAGCATGTCCTATTGATACTTCGCGAACTTCTGGTACCTGTTGGACAAACAAGGGGAGGTTCTGTTGATTTAGATCGTGCCCCGCATTAACCACCAATCCTAGGTTGATACATTTCTCTGACGCTGAAACTAATTTGCTCAAGTTCTCGATTTGCATATCCCCGCCGAATGAATTTGCGTATGGGCCGGTGTAAAGCTCGATGCGCTCTAATCCCATTTTTTTTGCGAGATTAATTTGATGATAATCTGTGTCCAGAAAGGCACTTGTTCTGATCCCTTGCGATTTTAATCTGTCTACCAGTTGCTGAAAATCGAATGTAATTTCATCAAAATTCCAGCCATGGTCTGAGGTCAATTGATCGTTAGAGTCAGGGACCAAAGTACATTGAGTCGGCCTGACTTTTTCAACTAAATTAATAAAACCAGGGTATCCATTAGCCTGCTCAGAAAATAAAGGGTTTCCTTCGATGTTAAATTCGATGTGATGGTACTCAGGTTTGTTGAGAAGGCTAGATAGTTCATACACGTCATCAGGAGTAATATGCCTTTGGTCTGGGCGAGGGTGAACGGTTATCCCATCGGCACCGCCCGCAATTACCGTTTCAGCTGCCTCTATGACGCTAGGTATCTTTGTCTCACGAGAATTTCTTAACAAAGCAATTTTATTTAAGTTAACAGAAAGTTTTGTCATAAGTCTGTCCAAATAGCCTAACTGGGATGAGTTGTCGCTTCAGTGCCTTTTGTGAATTTTTT
>MDTE01084442.1_pt1 | contig 14157 bp, 10 predicted proteins | sample 811231 | NCBI WGS metagenome assembly MDTE01 (sample SAMN05326651, study PRJNA326480) | marine metagenome | isolation source: seawater | place: Indian Ocean: Red Sea | collected 2010 | reverse complement strand
TGAAGAAACCCCAGACCCTGTCCCCGGACCGGACGAAGTCCTCCTGCGCGTCGAAGCGGTTGCTGCCAATTTCGTCGACCTGCTGGTGATCGACGGTAAGTATCAATTTCTGCCAGATCTGCCATTCGTGCCCGGCAAAGGGCCCGCAGGTGTAGTCATCGGCCTTGGCACAAATGTCTCAAACGTTTCAGAGGGCGACCGCGTCCTCGCCATGGCCGAACAAGGCGGCTATGGCCAATTCGTAACAGCACCTGCACAAAATGTTTTTAAGCTTCCGGACTCACTTTCGTTCGTCAACGCCGCATCTATGTCCTTGGTTTACGACACTGCCTGGTTCGCCTTATTTGAAAGAGGTCGGCTTAGACCGGGCGAAACCGCATTTATTCTGGGAGCTAGCGGCGGCGTAGGGTATGCCTCGGTCCAACTCGCGAAAGCGAAGGGGGCCACGGTTTTGGCAGGGCTGACAACATCGGGAAAAGCGGACCTATTCGATGATGGGAATATCGATGGCATCATTGACCTTTCGGTCCCGAATTTGCGAGAAAATATGCGCGACCAGGTCTACGCCGCCAATGGCGGCAAAGGCGTTGACGTTATTATGGACCCCCTTGGCGATGAGATTTTTAGCGCCGCACTGCGCGCCCTCGCCTGGCGCGGCCGATTGGTCGTCGTCGGTTTTGCTGCTGGCAACATCCCAACCCTCAAGGCGAACTACCTGTTGCTCAAAAACATCGAGGTAAGTGGCCTACAAGTTAGCGACTATCGAAAACAGCGGCCAGACATGATGGCAAGATGTTTTGCGGATATCTTTCGGTTATACGAAGACGGCAAAATTAAAGCAGCACCAGTCGAAACGTTCCCGCTCTCCCATTTTTCAAAAGCCCTCGAGGCAATCCATAATCGTCAGATCAAAGGTCGCGCTATAATTTTACCGCAGGATGATTGAGCGGGCAGACTGTGTCGTTGTCGGTGCCAGGTCAGCCGGATGCCCTCTGGCCAAGCCTGAAAAAACCCATCCGACGATTCGCGTGGTCGATGAGTCTGCTATGCCAGACCCAACGTGCGGCAACATTAACGGATCCCTGCTGATGATGGCGGAGAAGGCCTCTGATATAAAAACAGGTAAACTCTCAACCCTCTGATGCTGCAACCGCGGCCAATATATCTGGCGGCGTCAGGGGAACACGCGTTAGGTGTACGTCGAACGGCGAGAGCGCATCCTCGATAGCTGAGATAATCGCCGACGTCGCCGGCATCAATCCTGTCTCACCGATCCCCTTGACACCAAGTGGATTTCGCGGCGTTGGCGTCTCATGCAGTATCAATTTGGCACTCGGGACTTCTGGAGCGGTGACCAATAAATACTCCGCAAACGTTGCGGAGATCGGCTGCGCATCATCATCATAGCGCATCCATTCAAACAACGCGTTGCCAATACCATGTGCAATACCCCCGAAAAGTTGGCCTTCGGCAATCTCGCGATCGAGAATACGACCGCTGTCCTGTGCCATCACGTAATTCAGGATTTTCACTTTTCCGGTTTCTGCATCGACTTCCACTTCAACCACGGCAGAACCGCTGGCAAATGTTTCTTCCTCAATTACCAGCATTTCTGTTGCCTCCATGCCGGGAGGCACTCCTTCGGGAAGCCGATATCCCGGCATCCCTGCAACCGCTTTCGTAACATCACCGAGACTAACTTTAAGGTCCGAGCCACGCACCCACACGTTCGTTCCTTCGATTTCCAAATCAGTTTCAGCCGCTTCCAGCATATCAGCAGCTACCCGTAAAACTTTCTCACGGACCGCTATAGCTGCCAAATGGGCGGACGAACCCGCAGTGACAGTTAGACGGCTATTCGATGTACCAATACCATTCGAAATAGCAGCCGTATCACCAATGGACACAACGATATTGGACAAATCTCCCCCAAGTTGCGCGGCAACAACACGTGACAGCATTGTGTGCGTGCCTTGTCCAATAGACGAGCCGCCGCAAGCAACAGAAATCTTGCCCGAGGTGCCGATGCGGACAGTCACCGCCTCAAATGGTCCGCGCCCGGTGCCCTTTACGTAATTACCCACACCAATTCCAATATAACGCCCCGTCGCCAGAGCCGCCGCCTGTCGTTCCCGGAAACCCACCCAATCGGCGCTGTCGAGTGCCTTCTGTTGCACGACTTCATACTCACCCGTATCGAGTACGACCGGCAAACCGCTACGCGCATGCAATTGCTTCTCATATGGCATAGCGCTGGATGGAATAAAATTGCGACGGCGAACCTCTGCACGATCAATTTCAAGTTCACCCGCGATGCGGTCGAGCATGCGCTCCATCGCGAACGCTGCTTGAGGATGCCCAGCGCCCCGCACTGGTGTTACGGGAATTTTATTCGTCAGAGCAACCTTCACGTTCATCATATAGGTTGGGACTATATAACCCATCGTGAGCGTTTCTGCGGAGTTAGCAGCTAAATTGATACCGCGGCCCGTATAAGCCCCATGATAGTGGATAATCTCACCCCGAATACCCAGTAACTTGCCATTATCATCAGCAGCAACCTCGATCTCCCAGTATTGATCGCGTTCCTGCGTTGTCGCTATAAAATGTTCGCGGCGGTCCTCGATCCATTTCACAGGGCGCTTGAGGATCATCGACGCTATACAGATCGTCACATCTTCTGGGTAGAACACGAGCTTGGGTCCAAAACCACCACCAATATCTGGGGTCACCACTCGTATCTTACTTTCGTCGCGGCCAAGCATATCAACCAATGCCCGCATTGCAGCATGCGGTGTCTGGGTCGACACCCAGTAGGTCAAAAAATCTTCAGCCACATCAAAATCGGCCATACCACCCCGGCATTCCATGGAATGCCCACCACCACGATGCTGCCAAAGCGATTCTTTGAAAACATGGGGAGCCGACGCAAAGACACTGTCAACTTCACCATAACCAATATTGAATTCAGCAAGTAGATTGTCAGGGCCATCTCTGTGCGCCAAAGGGGCTTCGGGCGCCAGCGCTGCACGGCAATCCGAAATCGCCGGCATCGGCTCATAGTCAACGTCGACCAATGCAGTTGCGTCTTCTGCAATATAGCGATTATCAGCAATTACAATTGCCACCGGTTCACCAACATGAACGACTTCCCTGTGCGCAAGTGCCGGTCGATTTCGGTCTTGCTTGTAAAGCTTGCTTGGCAAGCCAACGATAAGGAATTCGTTCTGCAAAAATGGTTTTATGTCGTCGCGCGTCAGAACCGCGTGCACACCTGGCAGTGCTCTGGCCGACGCGACATCAATGCCGCCAACCGCAGCATGACCATATGGGCTGCGCACAAACGCGGCCTCGAGCATATTAGGTCGGATAATATCGTCAATGTATCGACCCTCTCCTCTCAAGAGAGCGGGATCCTCCAACCGATTGACACGACCTCGATCACCGTACGGTTTTGTCAAAACTCACTCCATTCTTGATCCGATACGCAGAGTAAGACCTATTCCGGATTATAAAAATTTGAACCATCTTTGCCATGTACGAAACTTGGATTAACTCAAGCACAATCCAAAGAACGAACACTGTGGACGAGCATTTTATTAAAGACAGGCTCCGCCGCCATCAGTATTGATCCAACACTTATTTCGGTCTCGATACCCCGCGAGGTGCCGAATTTTAATGTGACTTCGTAGTATGGGGGCCTTCCTTTCGAAGAAAGGTAAATCAAAACTGGCCAACCCAACACTATTTGCTCTGGAATGAATAGGGCTAAGCAACTCAGACTGTGTTCTAATCCTTGCCTAACTGCAAGTTTTGAACGATTTCTATTAGAAACGGAATTTCCGGGGGAAAAGGGGTAATGGAAAATCGCTCATCGCGCTGGGATATCGAAGAAGTAGAGCCGGAAACACCGAAGCCGGAATGGTTCGAATGGGCGGTTAGCCAGCGCCCATCCTCGAACCAGGTGACAGTCGATAATTGCAAAATTCATTACTTGAAATGGACCACCGAAAAGGCCGAAAAACCGGGAATTTTATTCGTTCACGGTGGAGCTGCACATGCGCAATGGTGGTCCTTTATCGCACCTTTCTTTGCCAAAGACCGGCCGGTCGCAGCGATCGATCTCTCCGGCATGGGAGACAGTTCACGCCGTGAGGAATACACAAATGCGCATCGAGTTTCCGAGATGGCTGCAGTAATCGAAGACGCAGGCTTGGGCCCAAAGCCCGTTGTAGTCGGCCACAGCTTCGGCGGCACAATGACCATGTGTTTTTGCGGCAAACATAGCTCCAAACTCTCCGGCGCAGTTATCGTCGACTCCTTCGTTCGGCCCCCGAGCGAAGACAACGATGGACCTCGCGGGTCAGGCCGGCCGAAGCCATATTTCCCAGATAAAGCAACCATCACACGACGTTATCGGTTATCGCCTTACCAGGCTTGCGAAAATGAGTTCATCGTCGAGCACATCGCGCAACACTCGGTGATTGAGGAAGAACGGGGCTGGACCTGGAAGTACGACGACGGTGTGCGCGGCCGGGTTACACAAGACGAACCACTCGCGGATTATCTTCGTAACATGAATTGTCCAAAGGCATTGTTTTATGGGGAAGAGAGCGTTCTGCTTTCAAATGAGGTGTTGGCCTTTACGTCAAAACAATTTGGCGGTGGCGACCATATCATCCCGTTCCCGGCCTCGGGACATCACTTAATGCTAGACCAACCCATTGGCTTCATCGCGGCATTGCGGGCCGTTTTTGCTGGCTGGGGTGTGTAAGTGGCAGACTTCGATTCGCGTTGGGCAATAGACAAGTCAGGCAAAAATGATGCCTCTGATTTACCCACCTGGTTCCAATGGGCAATAGCCCAGACACCCTCTTCCCGCTTCGTTTGCGTCGATGGCTGCCCCATACATTATCTGAAATGGAATCAGTCGGATGCTAAATCAAATGGCCTTCTTTTTTTGCACGGCGGTGGTGCACATGCGCAATGGTGGTCCTTCATCGCCCCCTTCTTTGCCGCGAGCCGACCCGTAGCTGCTATCGACTTCTCTGGTATGGGTGAAAGCGGGCATAGGAGCGGTGAATACGGTAGCGCTGTTCATATCCCAGAAATAAAAGCCGTTTTGGAAGAAGCTGATCTCGGGGCCCGCCCAGTCGTCGTTGGTCACAGCTTTGGCGGCTACATGACTATGTCATATGCATACAAATACGGTGCGGCGTTATCCGGGGCAGTGATTATTGACGCCGCCATCCGGCCCGGCACAGAAGACCTAGATACACCTCCCGCTGCCTACGATCGCCCCAAGCGTTACTATTCAGACAAAGAAACAATTGTTGATCGTTATCGATTGATGCCCGAGCAACCCATCAATAATCCATTCCTTTTGGATCACGTCGCAGACCATTCGGTCCGTGAGGAAACTGAGGGCTGGACCTGGAAGTTCGATTCCGCAGCACGGGGGGCTGCCCACTACCAGGAGCCACTTAGCGACTACGTTAGAAATTTACCTTGCCGAAAAGCTTTTATTTACGGCGCCGAGAGCAAATTCATGACACCGGCAGTTTTAAAACACATGACGAAACTCTTTGGTCTAAATGATCCAATGATAGCTGTACCTTCAGCACATCATCATCTAACCATAGACCAACCGATTGCATTCGTCGTCGCACTCCGCACTATTCTTTCTGGTTGGGATTTATAAATTCATGAATACCACGGCAGACAGCCGCGCCCAGATCAAGTTCGTCTCACAGAACAATACGCTTATCCCATATGAGGACGCGAAGATTTCTATTATGGCACCCGGCCTAACTTTTGGCGCTTTGGTCTTTGAGGGATATCGGGCTTACTGGAATAAAGAGAAAGAGGACCTGTTCATCTTTCGGCTTGAAGAGCATATGCAGCGCTTAAAATTTTCGATGAACCTCCTCGAATTGGACGACCCACCATCTGTAGAGACCTTCACCAACGACATACTCGCGACTTTAAAGGCAAACGAGTTCCGCGAAGATACTTATATTCGCTTGCAGGTCTACGTCGACGATTGGGGCTCAATGCTAGCAACAGGCCCGGTTGGTAGTTCGATCATTTGCCGCCCACGGCCAAGAGTTGCCGATTTCAGCACAGGCAAAGAGTTCGTCGTAAGCAGTTGGCGCCGCAACGCTGAGAACGCAAGTCCGCCCCGCATCAAGGCGGCCGCTAATTATCTCAACAGCCGCATGGCTGGCTTGGAAGCGAAACGGCAGGGGGCGGGCGGTGCGGTCTTACTTAACGACGACGGAACAGTCAGCGAGGGACCAGGTGGCTGCCTTTTCATCATGCGCGACGGCGTTTTTATTACACCCAATGTAACAAGCGGTATATTAGAAAGCGTCACCCGACGTACGATTCTGGAATTCGCATCAGAGGCCAAGGTTAAAACGGCAGAACGTAAGGTCGGTCGAACCGAACTCTATCTGGCAGAGGAAGCATTTTATTGCGGCACGGGACAGGAAATCATGCCAATCACAATGTTTGATGGCCGCCCTGTCGGCAACGGCACGCCCGGTCCGATGACCCAGAAATTACAAGTAACGTTTGACAACATTGTCCGCGGTCGTAACACCAACTTCGACCACTGGCTTACACCTGTTTATAATGCCTAATCGCAAAGGCGGTATTGACCCGATACGCCTGGGCCTAATTTGGCAACGCCTCAACGGCATAGTCGATCAGGTTTCCGAAACCTTCATTCGAGCAGCCTTCTCCACCGTTGTGCGTGATAACTATGATATGGCGTTTAGCCTGCTGGACATACACGGACGTCAGTTTGTGCAATCCCGTCGCAGCATACCGAGTTTCATTGGGACTTTGCCGCGAACATTAGCTGCAGTGCTTGAGAAGTTCTCCATAGACACACTAAGGCCTGGAGATGTGATCATCACAAATGACGCATGGATTGGCACCGGCCACTTAAACGATATATCTATGATTTGCCCAATCTTTTCCGGCAATACACTCATCGCCTTTGCCGGCAGCACAGCACATACCGTCGATATTGGTGGTGCGCCCTCACCCTCTGCACAAGATTCCTTCGAAGAAGGCCTGTGTATTCCAATCTGTAAGATCGTCGAAGAAGGACGCGAAAACCCCCTAGTCATTGACTTTATAGCTGAAAACTTGCGCGCACCTACGGAGACACTTGGAGATATTCGCGCGCAATTCGCAGCTTATCATGATTGTGCGGAAAAACTGGGAAAAGTACTTCAAGAGGAGCAACTCGACGATTTTGAGGCTGTAGTCGAGGAAATTATCTCCCGATCATCGCGAAGCATGCGGAAGGTCATCGCCGCGCTGCCTGACGGTTGCTATACCGATTCATTCCAAGTCGACGGGTTCGACGAACCTTTGACCGTCGCTTGTGCTGTGACGGTCGATGGTGAGATTATTAATATTAACTTCGCAGGCACTTCGGGTCAGATCAAATTCCCGATCAATAGCGTGATGAACTACACTTACGCCTATTCCTGTTTTGCGCTGAAATGCCTGCTCGACCCGTCGGCGCCAAATAATAGCGGTTCGTTCGACTCGGTAACAGTGCAAGCGCCCGAAGGATCCCTGTTAAATGCAGCCCGGCCCGCGCCTGTCTGGGGACGACACCTATCCGGCCACTATGCACCGCCAGCGATATTCGGGGCACTGAGCGCAATCCTGCCGCAAAAGGTCATCGCTGAATCGGGTTCACCCTTGTGGAATGTTTATTTTAAGGGCTTTGACGACCGTGCCGATACACCCTTTATGAAAATGTTTTTTATGAATGGTGGACATGGTGCACGACCCAACGGGGACGGCCCCGGTTGCCTAAGTTTTCCAAGCAATGTCTCAAACCAACCAATAGAACTTTTTGAAAGCCAGGCACCCTTGCTCGTGACCGAAAAATGTTTTGTACCCAACACTGCGGGCGAAGGAAAATTTCGCGGCGGTGATGCACAGCGCCTGTCCTTCAAGTCGATGGCAAATGCGCCAATTACGATGACCATTCGACATGAACGTATCACTTATCCGCCGCGGGGACTTCTCGGGGGGCAGAATGGTGCTGCCGGCCAGGATTTGGTAAACGGCAAACCTATACCGGCGAAGTCACGCCAATTACTCGAGCCAGGTGACGTTGCTACTTTTCAAATGCCCGGCGGTGGCGGGCTGCACCCACCGGAACTACGATCGAGAGATGCCATCGACCGCGACCTAGAACGCGGTCTGTTAACTAAAGAGAAAGCGCAGCAAATATACGGCTATAGCGATGACTGAACACTCACCGAATTATCGCATCGGCGTCGATATCGGTGGTACCTTCACTGACGTCGTTTTATGGAATGTTGCAGGCGACGAGACGCGTCAGACTAAACTTTTGACAACGCCGGACGATCCATCTCGCGCGGTCATAGACGGAATCAAACAAATCCTTTGCGATGCCAGCATTTTCCCTCAAGACGTTGAAGCTGTTATTCACGGCACTACACTCGTCGCAAACGCCCTAATAGAGCGGAAAGGCGTAAAGACAGGATTAATCACAACTAAAGGCTTCCGAGACGTGCTGGAGATCGGACGCGAATGGCGTTACGACCTTTTCGACCTCGCTATCGAAATGCCAACCCCCTTGGCGGAACGGTCTGTCCGTGCGGAGGTGGAAGAACGCATTGATGCGGCCGGCAACGTCTTGCAAAAACTCGACATTACTAAGTTGGATACCATTGTCTCGAAATTCAAAAAGCGGGACGTCCAATCCATTGGCGTATGCCTTCTACATGCCTATCAGAATGCCAACCACGAGATTGCCATTCGCGACCGTCTGAACAAAATCGCGCCGGAGATATCTGTCTCACTTTCCTCCATCGTTAGTGCGGAGATGGGGGAATACGAGCGCAGCTCTACCACAATTGCAGACGCCTATGTCCACCCGATTTTCAAACGCTACATCCAGCGCTTGGTCACGGCTCTTACAGATATGGGCATCTCACGCGACCTTTTGCTTGTTTTATCGGACGGTCGGACCGTAACACATGAGACTGCAATCCAATTCCCGATCCGCCTTGTTCAGTCCGGGCCCGCCGCCGGCGCCCAAGCGGCGGTCTTATATGGTGGCCTCTCTGGAGTCGATGATCTCTTGTGTTTCGATATGGGTGGAACAACCGCGAAGGCATGCTTGATCGAAAAAGGAGAGCCACAGCGTTCGGCTAGCTTCGAAGTTGCTCGCGTCTTCCGTTTTGCGGAAGGGAGCGGTTTGCCGCTGCAAATTCCAGCCATCGACATGATCGAAATCGGAGCTGGTGGCGGTAGCATCGCCCGTCTCGATCCACTAGGGTTAATCCAAGTTGGCCCAGACAGTGCCAGCTCAAACCCCGGACCTGTCTGTTATGGAAAGGGCGGGACCGAGCCAACAGTGACAGACGCCGATCTCGTGCTGGGCTATCTCGATTCCGAAAGTTTCCTCGGTGGTGCAATGAGCCTCGACAGGGCGGCTGCCCGCTCTGCTATTCAAACGTCTCTGGCGGACCCGTTAGGTATCTCCGCTGAAGAAGCAGCTTGGGGTATTCACGAGACTGTAACAGGAAATATGGCACAAGCAGCCGCCGTCCACGCGATTGAAAAGGGTCTTAACATCAGCCGATTCAGCCTGGTACCAATCGGCGGTGCCGGGCCAGTCCACGCCTGCAGTATGGCCCGTAAAATGGGTGTAGAAAAATTAATTTGCCCCGCTGGGGCGGGAGTTGCATCCGCAATCGGAATGCTTGGCTCGCCCATTTCATTTGAAATTGCAAAGACTAATCTGGCACGTCTCGACAGTGTCAACTGGCCATCGATCCATAAAATGATACACGATATGTCTGACCGCGGTCGCGCGTTAATTCGCGATGCTGGGATTGGGGAGGAGACTGTCACCGTTCAGTATAGTGCTATGATGCGATATGTCGGCCAAGGATATGAAGTCGAAGTGCCGATCGAAGAAATTACTATAAAAAACGGGGATGTAACGGCGGTGGCTGAGTGTTTTGCAGAGAGCTATCAGCGTCGGTTCGGCAGGACTGAAAAAATGCCACCCGAAACGGTTACATGGCGAGTGGTTGTAAGCGGCCCCCGGCCACCTTTAATAGAAGCAGTTAGACACTCAACCGGGAAGGCTGCAAAGGAACTTGGCGAAGCCAAACATCGACCCGTGTGGTTTGGAGATCGGGTAGGCTTCGTAGATACACCAGTTTACGCGCGAACACCTCTTAGAAGCGGCACTAGTATAGAAGGTCCAGCGGTTATCGAGGAGACCGAATCGACACTGATTATACCACCGGACTTCCGAGGAACGATGGATACAGCGCTGAATTTGATCGTCGAAAAGAGGGGCTAAATCTTCGCGTGCCTTCAATTATCCCTTCGCTCTTATGCGAAAGTGACGAGGCAGCTAGTAATATGTCCAGTTTTTGGACTGTTATTTAAGTTCTAGGATACCCACCTTCCGGAATCCAAAGCTCATAAATCTTTGAAGTGATAATGTAGGACCGCTTAAGCACCAATTCCAATTTATAAATAGCCAAAAAATCGAGCAGCGTTGCCTCAAAATGCTCACTAGAGGAGCTAAGCAGTTATTATTGTCGCTTCATTGAAGCTAAACTAAAAAAGACGCCACAAATAAAATCTCACAGAAAACAATCGATGCATCCTGTTTCCAGTACTTCATGGCATGCCTATCAAGCTTTAGAAGATGAAAAGCAACGTTTAATTTCGGAATTAAAGAGTGGTGACAGGCTACTTTTGGTCAAAGCCCAAAATAATTTAAACTCGGTCGCAACGGTGCGGGCAGCGCTTGCTTTAGGTAAATCGGCTGGTCTTATTGATCCAGCTTTATTCAGCGAGTTTCAGAGATCCGGCGAGACACAGACGACAGACAACCCTGAGATTCTTTGCTCGACTAAAGCAGTGCCAGGACCTGGCATCGTTTGCTTCACATCTGGATCAACGGGGTCGGCAAAAGGCATCGAGCGAAGCGTCGAAAGCTGGATTAATACTTATGACCTGCAACGACGCACACTAAATCAAGAATTGGATGCCTCCGTGCTTATTCTTGGCAACATTGCACACTCGCTGCATTTTTACGCAGCCATGGAAGCGCTGGACAGGGAGGTTGTCCCAAACATCTTAGCTTCATTCACGCCCAAACGAGTAATAGATGCCTGTGTACATGGTCGACCTGAAATCCTTTATGCGACGCCATCGCACATTGGACTGATTTTAGCGCAGACTAAAACTTACCTTCCGTTGCCTTTGGACAGCGTCCGCCTGATCCTCACGGGTGGCGCAAAATTTAACGAACGTAATCTGTCCCCATTGCGGGATGTGTTTCCGGAAGCGACCATCATAGAATTTTTTGGTACAACCGAAACCAGTTATATGACGATCAAAGAACCTTTCGCACCCAAAGGCTCCGTAGGAAAACAATGCGATGGTGTCGACATCCAGGTGCGCGGAATAAAAAACCAATTATTACCGACCGGCCAGGAGGGTACCTTGTGGGTAAAAAGCAATATGCTCTTCTCGCGATACATCGTGGGGGAAGACCTAAACACCCGTTGGCAAGATGGTTACCTGACTATTGGTGACCAGGGATTTTTGGATGAAGCTGGCCACCTCTACTTTACGGCAAGAACGGGATCAATGGTCACCGTCGCCGGAGAAAATGTCTACCTCGACAAAATTGAAAGATTGTTAAACCGTTTCGTTTTAAGGGGAGAGGCAGTCGTTGTACCTATTACAAATAAAATTCGAGGCAACCAATTAGTAGCAATGACGCAATTTAAATTACCTGATAACCTAAAAGATGAAGCCCTTAAAGCGATGCGGACAGAATTTGGACATACGAAATCTCCCAGAACCATTATCCATGCACCCATCTGGCCATTTCTGCCTTCCGGCAAAGTCGACCGGCAACGTCTAGCCGGGCTTGCCGCTGAAATTTTAGCCGCCACCGTATGAGCAGGCCAGCTTACATAATCGCCGCTGCGCGGACATCAATTGTTCCAATAGGCGGAGCATTACGAAATTTCGATTACGATGCTCTAGCCGTTTCTCCGATTGCCCGATGCCTGGAGACCGCCGGGATCGCACCAGACGACGTGGATGAGCTTATTTTATCGAATGCCTTGGGCTCGGGTGGAAACCCGGCCCGCGTTGCTGCATTAGCCGCATGTCTACCCGAACGCATTGCAGGGCTAAGTATCGATCGTCAATGTGTCGGCGGGCTGGACGCAGTGCTGTTAGCCCAATCTCTAATCGGAGCTGGACGTGCGGAGATCGTTCTTGCTGGCGGCAGCGAATCCTATTCATTGCGCCCAATCAGGCACTACAAGGAACGTTGGGCGGCTCATGCAATCGAGCGAGATCAGGCACGCTTCACTCCTTGGTCGGACAACGACCCAAACATGGCCGAGGCCGCTAACAAGCTGGCGGAACAGATGTGTATTTCGTTCGATCGCCAAAATGAGTGGGCGATTAGAAGTCACGCTGATGCTCTTGCTGCTAGGGACCACCTTGAAAATGAAATTTCCAATCCAGTCGGCGTGGAAATCTCGAATGATCCGATTGCACGTGTGCTCGACACACGCTTGTGCGAACGGGCGCCCAAGCTTTCTGGCTCCATTTCATCTGCAAATACGAGCGTTGCCGCCGATGGCGCTGCGATAATGTTAGTTGTTTCCGAAGGTGTATTGTCCACGTTGAAGCCGAGGTTCGGTCTTCGCATACGCGATGGAAAGACAATAGGAGGAAACCCGGCTCTTCCGGGTATTGCCCCGGTAGAAGCGGTCCGTGAGATTTGGAATAACCAAGGAAGAATTGTATCAGATATTAAGGCAGTCGAATTGATGGAGGCGTATGCCGTGCAAGCGATCGCTTGTGCTGATGGAGCCGGCCTCGACCGGTCAAGGATAAACCTTGGAGGCGGATCATTAGCTCGTGGCCACCCCATAGGGGCTTCGGGCGCTGTTTTAGCGGTGCGGTTATTTCAAGAACTTAAGAGATCCGGTGGATTAGGTTTAGCCGCTATTGCGGCGGCTGGTGGCCTCGGCACAGCTGTAATTTTTGAAGCTATTGGTTAAGCGTTACATTTAGAACCCTGGTTATTCGGCAAAGGTTACATATTCCGCCAAAGGCATGCGCTCGGACTTAGCCTGATTGATTGGAGCACCCTCCGCTTCATAACCTAGTGCAATGCCACAAACTACGATTTCGTGATTATCCAGGCCCAATTTTTCAACGATGTAAGGTCCGTAATTAGCTAATGCACCAATGCCACAACTGGCCAAACCTGCAGACTGGGCTGCCAACAACAGTGTTTGTAACGTCAATCCCAAATCCATAAAACAACCGCTTCCCATCCGTCGGTCGATTGTTACGACAATTCCAACAGCCGCACCAAAAAACCGATAGTTTTGCATGAATAAATCCGACCGTGCTAACGCATCATTACGGTCAATGCCAGCCGCTCCAAAAAGGCTTGCCGCAGATCGTGCCTGGAGACGTAACATGGAACGTGGCATCGGTTCGGGAAAATAGCTGTAATGCTGTGAAACCTCTAATCCACCTTCGATTGCCAAACATAATTTATTGGAAAAATTCTTCAGCGCTTCGCCAGTAAGGACGACAAACTTACCGGGCTGCAAATTACCGCCACTCGGCGCAGACCGTGCAATTGTTAAGATCCGGGAGATGGTCTCCTTGGAAACAGCCTGCGTAGTATATTCACGAACCGATTTTCGGTTCATCGCGAATGTTTCAAAGGAATGAATGTTCATATCTGCTATCGTATTCAGGCAATTAACTAACTTAAGGGTCGATTCAACAATCCTAAACCCGTGCAGTTATTTTATTTAAGTTTAAAAAACACTTTAGAAACGTTAGTCGTTGCAAACCGGTAAATAGATGGCTGTGCTTTTAAAAACGCCCAATAAAAAGCATCATCGCTTGCGGGCAAATAATCCATTGAAATCATATACCAATTAGACAATGTAGAGTGATCACTAATAGTGACGTCTAGATCATTGGCGGAGAGAGAGGGATTCGAACCCTCGGTACGCTCACGCGCACAACGGTTTTCGAGACCGCCCCGTTCGACCACTCCGGCATCTCTCCAAG
>MDTE01014066.1_pt1 | contig 14158 bp, 13 predicted proteins | sample 811231 | NCBI WGS metagenome assembly MDTE01 (sample SAMN05326651, study PRJNA326480) | marine metagenome | isolation source: seawater | place: Indian Ocean: Red Sea | collected 2010 | reverse complement strand
TGATGTTGTTACTTATGACAACGCCTTTATCGAAGAGTGGCTAAAGAGTCCCCAGACTTCCTTGTATTACTCCCTTCAAGTTATGGGTGATACACAGGACAAATCTGATGCATATGCCGCTCTAAATGATAAAGAAGTAGACGACTATCTTGCAGATTTACTTAATAATGAACAACAATGTGACTGCCAAGAATGAGACAACATCCTTACCAAACACTACTACAGAGAAAGCGTACGTGGACACCTGTAGCTACTATCAAAGGGAAATTCAAGGAGGGAGCAGAGGAGACACTCCGCCGTGCTCTTGCATTGCGACACATGGAACTGCCTGTGGGCGATTTTATCCGTGATGCGCTGTCCTCTGAAATTCCGGTTCTCTCGCGTGAACTGTTGGAATCCAACGTTCAGGACGAGATTAAGCACGACCTCGCTTTGGGTTATGTCGCCGATGCTTGGGGAATTGATCCGAAAGCTGAACGGGAAGCCCTCACACTGCGTGATGCCTGGACAGAACATCCTGATCACACTGTCCTTAAAGCCATGGTTGCTGAACGTGCAATCTTTTTCGTCTTACTACCCTTCTTTAGGTTTAATGGCGACGCAGGGATGCGAACCGTCAGTGCCGACATTAGTCGTGACGAACAAGTCCATGTGGCGAGCAATTCGCTTGTTTGCAAGGAGCTTGGTCTTGAGATTTCGCCGTCTCTTGACAAGCTTCGCAAGGCGACGATCAACTGGGTCATGCAACCACTAGGTAGAAATACTACCGATAAATATTTGGACAAAAAATTTTGGCTGGATTCTAGCGATCGGCTGATGTATGAAGGAAAGGCACCAGAACTTTCTGACACACAGAGAGCACGAATGCCTGCCTTCTTTGAACATAACAATGTCAATCTCCCTCAATACGCTTGAAACGTTTGGCTTCACAGTCAAACAGGCGACGTTAGAAATGGATGAGCTGTTTCCACCTCTTAGCATCTCTCCTGCAGATACAACAGAACAAATAATGTATAAAGCCGGCCAACGTTCAGTCGTTGAATGGTTTCAAGAAAGAATTAAAGAGGAAACCTAATGTCAAAAAGACAAGAACGGATAAACATTCACCACGACCTTGTACATAATTATGGGTGGTCAGGTGCAGAAGCTGGTGCCATTGCAAACAAACCTAATATCCATGATGCACATAAGGCCTATCGTCGGGCTAAAGCTGCTGGCCCTAGGACAAAGCCAGTGCAACCACAGGCACCACCACCACCTAAACCTGTAGCGCCTGTAAAGCCGCCGCTGAGGATCAGCAAAGGGAACGTTGGTGTTAGGCAGAATAAGAAGAAAAAGTCTAAGGCTAATTCTCTCTCAATTGCACGAAGCGCTAATGTTATTCCACTTCAGCAAGGCGCTGTTGGTTATCAAGGATTACGGATTAGTTAACAATGAACGCAAGATCTAGATACGAACTCCTGTCGGGCTACCGCCATCAGTTTCTAGACATGGCAGTTCAATGCTCTGAGCTAACCCTTCCTTATCTCATTCAACGTGATGACTCACGTATGTCATACAAGAGTCTGAAGACTCCATGGCAGTCAGTTGGAAGCAAATGTGTTGTGACCTTGGCAAGTAAATTAATGCTTGCATTGCTCCCTCCACAAACTAGCTTCTTTAAACTACAAGTACGTGACGACAAACTCGGTACAGAAATCCCTGCAGAGATCCGGTCTGAACTAGACCTAAGCTTTGCAAAGATGGAGAGGATGGTGATGGATTCCATTGCTGCCTCTAGTGATCGAGTCACTGTGCACCAAGCAATCAAGCACTTGGTTGTTGGTGGTAATGCGCTGTTGTTTATGGGAAAGGATGCAGTTAAGCATTACCCATTGAATCGATATGTTGTAGACAGAGATGGAAACGGCAACGTCACTGAGATCGTAACAAAAGAATTAATTCACAAAACACTTCTACCTCCCAGTCATAAGCCTTCACTTGATTACAACAATGACGGCACATCTGATGAGAATGAAGTTGCTATTTATACACACGTTAAACGTGATGGCAATCGATGGATCTGGTACCAAGAATGCTACGATGAAATCATTGCAGGGTCCGAAAGTAAAGCACCAATTGATGCAAGTCCTTGGATTGTTCTGAGGTTCAATGCTATTGATGGGGAGAATTACGGACGAGGCAGGGTAGAAGAGTTCTTTGGTGATCTCAAATCACTTGAAGGACTATCCCAAGCCATGGTTGAAGGAAGTGCAGTAGCAGCCAAGGTTGTATTTACTGTGTCACCTTCATCTACAACTAAACCACAGACACTTGCCAAGGCTGGTAACGGTGCCATTGTTCAGGGTAGACCTGAAGATATTGGTGTTGTACAGGTTGGTAAAGCAGCTGACTTTGCAACAGCACAGCAGCTTATGCAAACTCTCGAACGCAGACTAGCTGAGGGTTTCCTTGTACTAAGTGTCCGTCAATCAGAACGTACTACAGCTGAAGAAGTACGACTTACCCAACTTGAATTGGAACAGAGTTTGGGTGGTCTATTCTCACTGTTGACCGTTGAATTCCTTAAGCCATACCTTGAGCGTAAGCTATTAGTACTACAACGTAGTGGTGAGCTACCACGTATTCCTAAGAAGCTGGTTAAACCAACCATCGTGGCTGGTATTAATGCACTTGGTCGCGGTCAAGACAGGGAAAGCTTGACGATGTTTATCACAACTATTGCTCAGACGCTCGGACCTGAGGCACTGATGCAATACATCAACGCTGATGAGGCAATCAAACGTCTAGCTGCAGCACAAGGTATCGATGTTCTGAACCTCGTTAAGAGTATGGAAGAACGTCAACAGGAAGCTGAGGCACAGCAACAACAGATGGAACAGATGGAGCTGACGAAGCAGGCATCGGCCTTTGCTAATTCACCTCAAGCTGACCCAACTAAAAATGTAAACGCACCACCAATGTTAAGCGATGACATCCCCGAAAGCCCAGAAGAAGAGGCCAAAGCCTAAGCCACCAAAGTACACACTTGTTGATCAGATGTTTGATCGTCAAGAGAAAGTAGATCCATTTAAGAATAAAGTAAATCCATTCCAACCCACCAATGGCTAACGAAACACAATATGATGGTAGTGAACCACAAGAAGTAATTGATCAACGTTCTGCAGATGAAGCTGAGTCTCTACAGATTGGAGAAGAACTAGCTCAAGCAGAACAGAATCTACTTGCTGGTAAATATAAAGATGCTGCTGAATTAGAGAAAGCGTATCTTGAACTACAAGGGAAGCTAGGAGAGCGGCAGGAGAGTTCTCCAGAAGAGGCACAGGAGGCTCAGGAAGAGCCTTCTACTGCTGACTTGGTGGAGAAGTATCTTGCCGGTGACAAGGAAGCCTTGGAGAGTCTTTCAAAGGAAGATCTCATTGAGGCTTACAAGTCAATCCGTGAGTCAGCTGAGGATAGTGACCTTACTGACTCACAGGTCACACAGATTTATGACTCTGTTGGTGGCCAAGAAGAATACACCTCAATGATTAAGTGGGCTCAAGCGAACCTATCACCTGAACAGATTCAAGCCTATGACTCCACAATTGATAACGGAGACATGGCACAGATCAACCTTGCTCTTGGTGGGCTGTTAGCTAAGTACCAAGATGCAGTTGGTAAAGAAGGTAAGACTATTCAAGGGAACACTGCAACAGAAACAGCTGGATATCGAAGTCAAGCTGAACTACTGCGTGCAATGAATGATCCTAGGTACGACACTGATCCTGCTTACAGGAGTGATGTATTTAAAAAGCTTGAACTCTCACCGGAAATTCAATTCTAATTAATGGCTACAACCCTTACTCTCCCTCGTAATGTTTGGGAGGAATTTTGTTCGTGGGTTACGTCCACTAATAACCGTATGTATGTAGGTTGGTTTGGCACGCTAATGATTCCTTGCCTGCTAACCGCCGCCACCTGTTTCATCCTGGCATTTGTTGCCGCACCTCCCGTAGATATCGATGGAATCAGAGAACCCGTTGCAGGATCACTCCTCTACGGAAACAACATTATTTCAGGAGCCGTCGTTCCATCTAGTAACGCAATCGGGCTCCATCTATACCCCATCTGGGAAGCCAGTTCACTTAGTGAATGGCTCTACAACGGAGGACCATATCAACTCACGGTCTTCCACTTTCTCACTGGTGTCTTCGCTTATATGGGACGCGAATGGGAACTTAGTTACCGACTTGGTATGAGGCCTTGGATTAGTGTCGCATACTCAGCACCAGTCGCAGCCGCTGCCGCCGTATTCTTGGTGTACCCCTTCGGTCAGGGATCGTTCTCTGACGGTATGCCACTTGGTATTTCAGGTACCTTCAACTTCATGCTTGTGTTCCAAGCGGAGCACAACATTCTTATGCACCCTTTCCACATGCTTGGTGTGGCTGGTGTGTTTGGTGGAGCGTTATTCAGCGCGATGCATGGCAGTCTTGTCACGTCATCCCTAGTACGTGAAACAACCGAAACTGAATCACACAACAATGGATATAAATTTGGACAAGAAGAAGAGACCTACAACATCGTTGCAGCGCACGGCTATTTTGGCCGCCTTATTTTCCAGTACGCTAGCTTTAACAACAGTAGGAGCCTCCATTTTCTCCTTGCCGCTTGGCCTGTTGCTGGCATTTGGCTTACCAGCCTTGGTGTGTCTACGATGGCATTTAATCTAAATGGTTTTAATTTCAATCAATCAATTATTGATTCTGAATCTCGCGTCGTTAATACTTGGGGAGACGTTCTCAATAGGGCTAACCTTGGTATTGAAGTGATGCACGAGCGCAACGCTCACAACTTCCCCCTCGACCTGGCTGCTACAGAGTCGAAACCTTTAGCACTTGCTTAATGAAGATTTTTCTAGACACAGCTGACACAGATACAATTGAAACTTATTTCAGCACAGGATTAGTAGACGGAGTTACCACAAATCCAACACTCATTATGAAGAGTGGTGAGAACTCTGAAGATGTCTATCAAAGAATTAAAGACATCGGGGTGAAGGATATCAGTATGGAAGTGATGGGGGATGCCAATGAGATGTTGAGAGAAGGTCTACGACTATCAGAAAAGTTTGGATCATCTACAACAATCAAAGTCCCTTGTACCCGTGAGGGTCTCCTTGCTTGTAAGGAGCTTAATAAGAATGGAATCCGTACGAACGTAACATTGATCTTCTGTGCAGCACAAGCAGTCCTAGCAGCAAAGGCTGGAGCAACCTATGTCTCCCCATTTGTAGGACGTTTAGATGACCAATCAGTTTCAGGTCTAGAAGTTGTCAGATCCATCTCTGAACTATATCGAATACATGGCGTAAGGACTAAAGTCTTATCTGCTTCAATTAGAAGTGTACAACGTGCAATTAGGTCTTGGTACAACGGTGCTGAGATCTGCACAGTACCTCCTAAAATATTCGATCAAATGTATAACCATATCCTTACTGATAAGGGTATGGAGATTTTTGAAAAAGATTTTACACACACTACTTAACTTTAATGATTAACAAAATTGCACTCTCCACTATTGCTGTGGCTTCCTTTTCTGCTCCTGCTTTCGCAGGTGCTTATGTCAACGTTGAATCCAACTCTGGCTTTGCTGGGAATGACTACGGTGCCACTTTGCTGGAGACCCATCTTGGAGTCGAAGGTACAGTGAACTCCGCATCTTGGTACATCCAAGGTGGTCCTGCTATCACCTTCCCTGATGGTGCTGACTCCGTTGGTGCTGCTTCAGGTAAAGTCGGTGGCAGTGTTGAAGTCACTAAGCGTACCTCTATTTATGGTGAGGTAGCTGCAGCCACAGCTGAGGGAATTGATTTTGACGATGTATCGGTTGGCGTGAAAGCTGGCCTCAAGTATAAGTTCTAAACGTAACGTACGTTCATCCTCATGGAAGAAACGATCTATCAAATACATCTAACCACCCCTGCATTAAAGCAGATCTATAGAACAATATGTTTCCACCTAGCTCAGTGGCCGGGTGGTGATCCACTAGAGCAGGAAGCGTTGATTGAATTGAAAGATAATTTCTTCAGGATTGTGCTTGAAGCACAGTTTCAAGAGGACGCATAACACTCACACCATGGAACGGGGGTGTGGTACTTCACGGAGTAATTCATCATGCCTAATGTTGAACTGAAAGCTCGCGTCCAAGAGCAAAAGGCTGCACAAAAGCAAGCCAAGCTGAAGTATCGCGGCGTTACCTACATTAAACCTGGCAAGTAGACTTTATGGGGAGGTGCAATTCCTCCCCTGCCTATTGGCAACGGCCCGTACGCGGATACCCTTTGCCGTCTAGACGGTGGGATAGACCACATATGACAATTGAATACTCTAAGCGCTTAGAGATAAAGTAAACCTTATCTCGTTAATTTAAGAAAAATGGCTGATACCCTAGTATCCGGCTTGTATGGCGGTGCGCCTACACTTGCCGCTACTCTTGGTGATGCGTATGACGCCGGTGTACAAACTGGCAAATATTCTACGTATCTGAAACTATTCTCTGGTGAGCTGTTCAAGGCTTATCAGAATCGGAACATCGCTAAAGATCTCTGCACTCGCCGTACTCTCAAGAACGGTAAGAGTATGCAGTTCATCTTCACTGGTGGTCTGGAAGCTTACTACCATGTCCCTGGTTCCCCAATCCTGGGTGCCACGGCTGATGGTGGTACTACTGCTAACCAAATGCCAGTTGGTGAAAAGACGATCATCATGGATGACCTGTTGGTCGCCAGTACTTTCGTCTACAACTTGGATGAAATTCTTGCTCATTACGACTTGCGTGGTGAGATCGCACGTAAGATCGGCTACAGCTTGGCTGATGCATACGACAAGAAAATCTTCGCTGCTGCCGCTAACGCAGCACTGCAGCCCCGCGCTGTAACTGGCCAGAACTCTGGTGCAACTATTGAAATCGGCTATGCGAACCGTGCTGGTGAAGCTAACCACTCAGCCAAACTGGTTGAGGCTTTCTTCGCTGCAGCTACTCGCTTCGATGAGACCAACGTACCTGCTGATGGACGTGTTGCCGTTCTGCCTCCTCAGAGCTACTACAACCTGATCACTCAGGTAAGCAACAACCTCATCAACCGCGATGAAGTTGGCTCTGGTCTGCAAGGTGGTAATGGTGTGTACAGCATTGCTGGCATCAAGATCCTCAAGTCCAACAACCTACCTAGCGCAGCTGTTACTCACACTGATGGTGAGAACAATGATTACTCTCACGCTGCTCGTAACTTCCAAGGCATCATTATGCACAAGGATTCTGTGGGCGTTGTTGAGGCTATCGGTCCTTCCGTTCAAACTACCTCTGGTGACGTGTCTGTCATGTACCAGGGTGACCTGATCGTTGGTCGCTTGGCTATGGGTGCATCGCACCTGAACCCTGCTGGTGCTGTTGAGATCGTTGCAGGTGGTGGTTCTTCTAACGCCAACCTGACTGCACGTTCTGAGAGTGCTACTGTCAACGAGCGTATTAGCGTCGCTTGATTTTTTATATGGGAGTCCTTTCGGGGACTCCTTTTTTTTATATCTATACGACATGTCTATTCCTACTAATGCTGTGTCCACCGAACTGGATGCTGTAAATCAAATACTTAGCTCAGTGGGACAGGCACCTGTCACCACTTTGGATATGAAAAACCCTGAGGTGTACATCACCTTGGAGACACTTAGAGAAGTCAACAGACAGGTACAGTCTGAAGGTTGGACTTTCAACACTGAAAATCATGTTGAGTTAACACGGAACAGTGTTACCAATAAGATCACCTACCCAACCAATGCTCTAGCTGTTGATGCAAACGAAGATAAATATCAAGGTAAATACGATATCGTAAAAAGAGATGGGTTCTTATACGACAAGAAAGAACATAGCTATACCTTTACTGAGGACCTTGTTGTTGACATGGTCTGGTTGTTCTCTTTTGACGACGTACCAAAGATTGCTCAAACATACATCATTAATCGTGCTGCACGTCTAGCGTCTGTGAAACTTGTTGGTGACTCTGAGTTGTACCAGCTACTGCAAGAACAAGAAGCTCAGTCACGTGTTGCTTTGTTGGAGTATGAAACCAACCAAGGCGACTACAATATGTTTGGATGTAAGGAAGGCGAATACTACGGAGCAAGTTATCAACCATTTAATGTGCTTACACGATGACAGCAATTTCACAGAAGATACCTAACTTGTTTGGTGGTATTAGTCAGCAACCTGATACCAAAAAGATACCAGGACAAGTACGAAGACTAGAAAATGGATACCCTGAATTTGCACTTGGCCTGTTGAAAAGACCTGGCGCAAAGTATGAGCAAGACCTATGTGGTTGTGCAATCAGTAACTCCACTCCTGAAGGTGTCTGGTTTGAAATCCTTAGGGATGCAAATGAAAAGTACATATGTCAATACACAGTTGAAGAGATCAACAGTGTTAAAGTTCCAGATGTAAAAATTTGGAGAATGTCTGATGGCTTTGAGATGTTTGTTGATAGGTCTTTACTGTTAACACCGACTCAGTACGCTGGATCTGATTTTCAAGGGTCGCTTGGCAACACATCACCACCAGCAAATTCACTGCAAGATGTAATTGATAAGTGGGGTGCTTATGACACAGCAATGTGGTTTTTTTACAACAACGTAAAAAATCACAAGCAGAGTTTATACGATTATGCAAAGAGTACACATGATGCCAGTAGTAGATCAGAGAGCAAGTACGAACTGAGCTCAACCTTTGATTACGGCAACGTACATACATGGCTCAAGTGGGGTGCTGCTGTTCACCAAGAGACTGGGACTACTTACTGGTTCGACAACAGTACAGTGACAACTACCGCACCTACTGGATTTACATTAGGCAACGAGAGGACTAGTGATAACCCTAACCTTGCGGCAATGGGTTACAAGCTGTATGAAGTTGTGATTACTACAGCTGGATCTGGAACACCAAGTACTCCTGGGAACTTCTGGGATGGTTGGAAAAGCCCGAGAACAAGGAGAATGGCAAGTGGCCATCAGTACGGTCAGTACATAAATGCGCTAGATAGTTACAACACAACCAAACTTGGACCTCTATTTTCTACAAACTATTTAGGAGTAACCGATACAAAAAACTTAGAGTTCCTTACTGACAATGATGTAACTTACATCCTGAATAAAGAGAAGGTTGTTAGCTATAAAGCTACGACATCACCACAAGGCTTGCCTGATTCGTGGCTGGTAGAACTGCGTACGTTTGTACCGGCAGGAGCTTACACTATTAATGTGCACTGGAAGCAGATTAGCACTCCATCTAACACTGGCACTTTCCCCAACCCTGCTTCTAATCATACATACAATGGATCTAGTTTAGATGCTTTCTATACATCAATTACTGACACAACAGGTAACGCACACGGTTCACAAAGTTCGATCTACACAGTAGAAAGGTTTAACAATGTCATTCATTTTAAACCAGCAGCTGATTACGAAATTACTGACATTGAAGTATTAGGTCCTGGTCTTGATTACATCATTGCTGTACACAATGAAGTCAGTGATGTAACCAGACTACCGCAGAGTGGATTTTCTGGGAAAAAAATTAAGGTGGTTAATACTGAAAGTATTGACGTAGATGATATGTACGTTGAGTACATTATACCTGACGTTACTACTGAAGGCACTGGGGGTGAAGGTACTTGGACTGAGTGTGTTAAAGGCGGTATTGCGTATGAACTAGATCCACTCACGCTGCCACACAAGCTTGTACGGACCAGTGCAGGCTACTTTGAATTAAAGCCCATTACATGGGAAGACAGGAGGGTAGGTGATGCAATTACTAACCCTGATCCAGCTTTTGTAGGTAAAAATATAAACGGTATGTTCTTTTATAGAAACCGTTTATGCTTCCTGACTGGATCTCATGTACAGATGAGTAGAGCAAATAAACTCTACGACTTCTTCGCTAAGTCAGCAATGGCTGTTGGTGACGATGATCCTGTTGATGTATCTGCAGTGTCCACAAGACCTGTTGACTTATCCTATGTTTCTCAAACGTCCGTTGGTGTCGTACTGTTTGGTACATCAGAGCAGTTCCTGTTAACCACAAACAATGACATCCTGAGTCCAAAGACAGCTACCATTAATACTATTAGTAAGTTCAATATTGACACCAAGTTAGAAGCTAAGTCAATGGGAACGTCAACTGTCTTCTTCTCTAAAACAAAGAACTTCTTAAGTTCATTTGAATTAGTAGGATTAAGTAGTACTTCAGCTCCTAACACGTTTGAGCATACACAGATTGTGCCTGAGTTGTTGCCTGCCACTATTGATAAAGTAGCTACATCACCACCTAAGAGTATCCTTTGCTTTGGTGAGACAGGTACTGAAACAATCTACCAATATAGATTTCTACGTGTTGGTGAAAGGGAGCTAGCTACAGCTTGGTATCAATGGAGTTTGCCTGGAAAGTTGGTTCATCTTTTCTTTGATGATCGTGATCTCTATGCAGTTATCCATGACAATAATGATAGGTGCTATTTAGTTAGCTACAATCTTAATCAAGCGAACACAACAGGGTATCTAAAAGTAGATGACTTCCAGTTTGACCCTTGTCTTGATATGTGGGTACTAAACCCTGCTTCTGAATATGACAGTACAACTGATGAAACCATCTATTATCTTCCGTACTCTGGTAACTTCACCAAGCGTACATATGCAGTACTGTTAGACACAGCTAACCAGCAGAGCCTAGAGGGTGAGTCTTCTTACTTCTATGCTGATAGTACAGAAGCAGCCTCAGTAGACATCAGACCGCTTAGTGGGCCAACCACTGACGCTTATGGCCTTGTGACTTGGAAAATAAGTGGTGATCTACGAGGCAGAGATATTATCTTTGGCTTGAAATACACAATGGAAGTTGAGTTACCTACTATCTACCTGCAAGGTGGCGATGCTCAAAGCCCACAAACCGATTCTGACAGTGATCTAATTCTGAAGCAGCTGAAGGTGTTGACTGGACCAAGCGGTCCTATTTCTTACAAAGTTGACATTAAAGGTATTGAACCTGTTACATATACAAAGGTGAATACTGATATTGGCGACTACACATACAACGCTCTGAACGTCTCGCTTGGGGACACAAAGACTGTGCCGGTTTTCCAACGTAATAAGAACGTGACAATTACGGCCATCGGTGACTCACCATTACCAGTCAATCTTTTGTCAGTTACGTGGGAAGGAAGAGCAACAAGTAAATTCTATAGAAGAGTCTAATGTTAATTGCAGGCGGAGTCGCAGCCTTAGGGGCTGGATGGTCGTGGTATCAAAAAGAAGATGCATACTCACGGCAACGTGGAGCTGCACGTAAGCAATTCAAGATCCAAGAGCAACAAAGGCTTGAAAACTACACGTTGCAAAAACAACAAGTAGAGAAAGCAAATGCTTACACTCTGAAGATCTGGGATCATCAGCTAAATCAGTACAACAAACAATTGGAATGGAACAGGGATGCATTCAATATCGCATCTACTGATTATCAAATCCAGTTCAATGACCAGCTGGCCGCTGCCATGGTCGAGTCACAACAGATGGAACAGCAGCGTGTCCAGTCATCTGGTAGAGCAGCAGCGAGTGGCAGCACAAGTGCTTCCGCTATGAGAGCTGAGGCTATTGAAGGTGAAGGTGAGTACGGAAGACAGCAAGCAATACAACAACAAAACCTTATTGGAAGACAAGAGGGTTTGATGCGTGCACTGGATCAAGTAGCCAGGGATATAAACATCGCTAACGAACAGGCATATGCAAACGTTGCTTTTGCTCCTGAGCTGCAGTCAATTGGTGTATTTAGGTCTGGTACTTTCCAAGGACCTGAACGTCCTAATCAGTTCATTTCTGGATTCAATTCAATTGCATCTGGAATGAAAATGGCAGCACCATTTGTACCTAAAGCGTCTGAAGCTAATACATTCGGAGATAAGATTAAGAATGCTTGGGGGAAACTGGCCTAACTACTTAAATAAAACAAATGAGTTTTCAAATAAGGGTTCCATATCAGGGCTATGTACAAGCCCAAGGGTTTCGTCCTGCCCAAGCTCCTGATACAACCCGACAGCTACGGCAAAATGCACAGGTAGAACAACAGAATATCAAGCGTGAGTATGAGCAAGTACAAGCCTATAAAGGCCAAATGCGAGCTCATAAAGAACAACGTGAGCAGATTGAATCTGCTATGGAATTGGCAGAACTCAAGGAGTTCTCTGGAACTATTAAAGGGCTAGTTGGCATTGGTGCACAGGCTCTAGTTGATAACGAAAAAGCTATTGGCCGTGCACAAGCTGCAAAGAACCTGCCTGAACAGCAGCGCCTTGCACAACAACAGTACGACAAAGAGTACGAGGCTGCCAAAGCTCAAGGTTTGAATGACATGGATGCTGCTGCTCTGGCAGCAAAAGGTTATGGCTATGCAATCATCAACAGCATCAAAGGACGTGGCGGTCATAGAGGTAATGCACAGCTGACTGCAACCTTTGAGGTTGTTGGTAAACAGCTTCCGTCAAAGATCAAAAGTCATCTCAATAGCCTAAAGGATGAAGAGGGTAATCCTCTTGTTACTCCTATGACAACTCCTGCTGAATATGCAGGGATCTTAGAAGAAGTTATTCAAGCAAACTTGGCACCATTTGGTGACCTGAACGCTGACTTCAGGGCTGCACATATTGACAAGTATGTGGATGAAACCAGGGGTAAACTGCTTGCTGCACACAGCACTCTACACAACAAGAGTGTGTCGTTTAAAGAGAAGCAGGACATCAAGAATCTATGGATTACTGGGCAGATCACTACAGATAAGGCGTTGTTAAAACTATCTACTGAGTTAGATGACAATAAATCTACCGAAACGTTTCTAGGTCTAGCTGGAGGATGGCGTGTACTGGAGTCCTGGATAAAAGAAGGTATTGATGTTGGTTTTCTGAAAGCTTCTGACATCACAAAGATGTTCAATGAAGCATCTGATGGTAAGCAAAGTTATGCCAGCCGGTTTAAAACCAAGCTCAAGGCGTTCCTTACTTACGAGAATACAAAGAAAATCAAGGATGGTGAGCAAACACTACGTGAAGAACGCTTAGCTATCAACCTGCGTGACAAGGAGATTAGAGACGAAGTAATTGCCAAAGAGAAGGAGCTTAAGAGACCTCTAACTGAAGATGAGCTTACTGAAATGTATGGAGATGAGGAGAGGAAGAACGGAGTTAAGTTTCCCTTCCTTGAGTTCATCCGTAGTGGCCTTTCATGGGATGACCAACAGCTAGCTGAAGCACGAGAGATGCTTCAAAACGCTGTGACAGGTGGATACATTAACCAAAAGCTAGTTAGGTCAGTTCCTAATTATCAACTTCAACAGGAGTTTATGCCTCTAGCAATTGAGGCGGAAACAAAACAAAGAGGAACTGTCTACGACAGGGTTGCCAAAGGTGTTGATGGAGAACTGCTGCAGAAATTCAATATCGGACCTAATGACCAAAGGACTGTTGAAGCGGAAGCAGCAATACAGCAGGGAAGAGCAATGCTTGAACAATTTTATCAAATAAATTTAGCAACTATGCCTCCAGACAGGGCGGCTGAAAATGCAGGATTCCAAGTATCTGAGATGATCCAAAAGGGGGAAGGTATTTTTAAACAAAACCCCAAACCAAATCCAGGTGATCGTTTCCCATTGATTGGAAATCAACCAAGTGATTTGGAAAACAGGACTAAAGCACAGGCATTCCTTCAACCAACCATGAAGATGCTTCACGAGCACGGTAAGGAAGCCCTTGGGATGAAAGGTACATTTGGTACACAAGAAGAAGTCGAAGCAACACTCAAGAACTTTACTGAAACTGGTCAAATCAATGATGCTCGTATGCGTTATACAGCAAGCATCATGGATGAGAACCGACTACACGTATTAGAAAGAGCTGCAAATGCATATGGTCTGAAGGTTGAATTCCCACCGGTACGTGCACTGGCACCTGGGACTAATGCAGCTTTAAACAATAACCCAACTGCCAAGATACTTCAACGTCACAAAGTTATTAATGGGGTAAAAAGAGTATCAAACTTTGAGCAAGACGCTTACGTGCCAATCGCTAGACAAGGTTTGACTCCTG
>MDTE01159221.1_pt1 | contig 14161 bp, 12 predicted proteins | sample 811231 | NCBI WGS metagenome assembly MDTE01 (sample SAMN05326651, study PRJNA326480) | marine metagenome | isolation source: seawater | place: Indian Ocean: Red Sea | collected 2010 | reverse complement strand
CCTCTCATAATTAGTTGGGGTTGGAATAGTGATAATCCTGGAATTTCTAAATTTTTAGATTGGCACGAGTGGCAAGGAACTCGAGATATGAGTGTATTTTTAACCATACCTGCGGCAATTAATTTTTTACATGAAAATGATTGGCCAACTTTATCACAAATCTGTAAAGACAAAGTAATTCAACTAAGAAATGACTTTATTGATTTTCTTCATTTTATTCCACCATGCCCTAATGATTGGCTAGGGCAAATGGCAAGCATTCCAATACCCGTTACTGATCCTGAAAATTTTAAAAATAAATTATTATCTAATTACAATATTCAAATTCCCGTTTTTAAATGGGAAGATAAAACACTTTTGCGATATTCCATTCAAGCATATAATTCAGATGAAGAGTTAGAAAAATTATTACATGCTGTAAAAGAACTTTTAAATTGAAATTAAAAATCATGATATTATTATGTATTGCGATGTTATCCGTAAGCACATCTCCAATCATTGCTAGATTTCTTGATAATGTGCCAGCAGTAACCATTTCTTTTTGGAGAATGAGTTTTGGAGCAATGATTTTATGGTTCATTAGTATATTTAAAAAGCAAACACCATTAAACAGCAAACAATTAAAACGAACATGGTTAGCGGGAATAATGCTCGGCATTCATTTTGCTCTTTTTTTTGGATCAATAAAATTAACCACCATAGCTAACGCAACATTCCTTGGAACGCTTGCACCTTTATTTACATTCATAATTGAAAAATTTATTTTAAAAAGACATCATTCAAAATTTCTTTTATTTGGCTTAGGATTTGCCATCTTTGGAGCAACAATTATTATTAGCAATCAATTTGACTTTTCTAGTAAATATACAATTGGAAATTTATTAGCAATAGCATGCTCAATGTTTCTAGGAGTGGGTTTTATCATTTCTGAAAATGTACGAAAAGAAATTAGTACCATAAGCTATTCACGAACCCTTTTTTCAACTGCAGCTCTTACATTGTTTATCATTTCACTTTTCACTCAATCATCATTATTTGGATATTCAAAAATTGATTTTATTTATTTACTATTACTTGGCATAATACCTACACTATTTGGCCATGGTTTAATGTATCACTCCATTAGACATATCTCTCCAACCATAGTAGCCTCGACTCCAATGGGCGAACCCATAATTGCTTCGTTATTAGCGTGGTTACTTTTTAATGAAATCATAGGATTCATAACCTTAATTGGAGGTATCATTACCATGGTTGGACTATTCATTCTTGCAAAACAAAAATAATTAAGTGACATGCATCAAATCTAATATTATACAAATAAATATAAATTATAATGTAAGTCAAAGAATCAAATTATTCTATCCTCGGCTTACTCCTCAATTAACCTGCAATTGGCTTTGATAAATGGTAAGGCTCCTCGAAAGAGGAGCCTTTTTTTATATAAAATTTCATATAAAAAAAACCCCGTATTAACGGGGTTTTTTCTTCTCCTCCTCTTGAGAAAAACAATATGGCTAATTACTCCCTCCTCCATAAAAAGAAAGCTCCTAATAAAGATGCCACATCATTTAAAAAAACTTTTTTTCTCTTTTCTTACAAGACTTTATTCATGTAAGAAATATCCTACAAGAAATGTATGATGATTATAAATTCCTTGCAAGTATTTTATGAAAAATAATTTAAATTTTTGCAATAATAAACCAAACTATTTAGGAGATTTACCATGAATCAACATCTTTCAATGCGCTCAGGAAATCCTGCTTTAAATTCAAAAGTTTTTAATACGGCAATACATGATGGTTCTGGAAAAATGACAATTGAAGGTACCGTAAATAAAACAGCCCTGTCTCTTATTATGTTAATGATAACAGCGCTATACTCATGGGCAAATCCTAATCCAGGCTTAATGATATTAGGGGGAATCGGGGGCTTCATAATGGCAATAGTTACTATTTTCAAAAAGACATGGGCTCCTTATACAGTATCAGGTTATGCGTTGCTAAAAGGGCTTATGCTAGGTGGTATTTCAAGATTCTATGAAGTTCAATATCCTGGAATTGTCAGCCAAGCAGTGTTTTTAACGTTTGGAATTTTAGCAGCATTATTATTAGCATATAAATCAAAACTCATAAAACCTACAGAAAATTTTAAATTAGGAATAGTTGCAGCAACGGGGGGTATATTTTTTGTATATCTGATTAGTTTCATAATGAGTTTTTTCGGTTCAGGTATGTCAATATTAAATCCCAGTAATAGTTCACTGTTTAGCATAGGCTTTAGTCTCTTTGTAGTGGTAATTGCATCATTAAATTTGGTTTTAGATTTTGATTTCATAGAAGAAGGTGCAGAAAAAGGTGCACCAAAATATATGGAATGGTATGGCGCATTTGGACTTTTAGTAACTCTAATTTGGCTCTATCTTGAAATTCTTAGACTACTTGCCAAACTTCAATCTAGAAGAAACTAATTAAAAAACTTCTTTATAAATAATCATTTGAACATATAATTATCACATGGTATTATTATTTATGAGATTGAGTCTCATTAATAATTGTTATGAATACATTATATGATTTAGATATTAATAAAGAAGCTATTATTCATAGTTTTAACAAAGTACAGGATTCCTCTTCTAGGCTTCATGAAATGGGTCTTATTTCAGGAGTAATTGTTCGATTGATTAAAAAAAATCCATTTGGAGGGCCCATACAAATAAAATTAAACAATAATTATATTGCAATTAGAAAAAATGATGCCGAAATGATTAATATAATACTTAAATAGATATGTCATCAAAAATTAAATTCTCTCTTTTGGGTAATCCTAACTGTGGCAAAACAGCCATTTTTAATTTACTAACCGGCCTGAATCAAAAAGTAGCTAATCATCCGGGCATCACTGTAGAAAAAAAAATATCAGAAATTCATTTTAATTCAAAGGAAAAAATAGAAATAGAAGATTTCCCAGGAACGTATAGCATCATTCCACAGTCACTTGATGAACAAATAGTAAGCTCTACCATATTAAAATGGGAAAAAAATCCTCATACTAAACCTGATGGAATAATCTATGTATCTGATATTACAAATCTAAGACAAAACATGTTTTTTTTAACGCAATTGTTGCCATTAGATATTCCCATAATTTTACTTTTAAATATGGTAGATCTTATTAAAAAAAATATAATAAATACAGATCTTTTAGAAAAAAACATAGGAATTCATAAAATCATTCCATTTTCTGCAACAAAACATATTGGATTAAATACTCTTAAAAAAGCTATGATTTCCATTAAAGAAAAAAATAACAGACAACATGCTTATTTACAATTCCCTGATGATTATAGAAAAATGTTGCTTCCATTAAAAGAAAAAATCATGGATTTATTTTCCTTATCTAATACAGCTTCTGAGACCTTAGCATTATCATTACTATGTAATAATAAACAAATCGAATATTTTGATTTAGAAAAAAAAGATTTAAAAAACATATCATTAATTAAGAAAAATATTATTAATAATTTTAATAAAAACATGGCTCCCCATATTTCATCAATGGAATCAAATTTAAGATATGCATTTATTGATGAAATTTTATCTAATTGTCAATTTAGTGAAAAAAATAATATTAATAAAATTTCCAAAAGTGAAAAAATTGATAAAATTTTCACACATACTTTTTGGGGACCAATAATATATATAGGAATTCTATATATTATTTTTCAATCTATTTTCACATGGGCTACCATACCCATGGATTTTATTGATTCAATGATTAATAATTTTGGTAATTATGTTAGCTCCATAATCCCAAAAGGAATATTTCAAGATTTAATAGTTAATGGTATTATCGCAGGCGTTGGCGCGATAATAATTTTTCTTCCTCAAATTTTACTTTTAATGTTATTCATGACAATTTTAGAAGATTCAGGATATATGACAAGAATTGCATTCATCATGGATAAATATATGAAAAAAATAGGCTTAGATGGAAAATCCATCTCACCCATAATGAGTGGATATGCATGTGCAATACCTGGGATCATATCGGCACGAACTATTAGCGGATGGAAAGAACGATTAATTACCATTCTCATTATACCGCTTATTAGTTGTAGTGCAAGATTACCTATTTATGTACTTATGATTGGAGCTTTTATACCAAATATATATTTTTTTAATCTAATTAGCCTTCAAGGGTTAGTTATGGTTTTAATGTATTTTTTGGGAACCATCACCGCATTTATTCTTGCAAAAATATTCAGTAGATATTTATCAGAAAAATCAAGCACAACATTTATTCTTGAATTTCCTCCATATAGGCTCCCCATAATTAAATCAGTATTTCAACAAGTATATATTAGAGGAAAACAATTTATAACTGATGCAGGTAAGATAATAATGTTAATATCCATTATATTATGGTTTTTAGCTTCATTCCCTAAAGATGATCAAAATAATTATTCAATAAATAATAGCTATGCTGGGAAAATTGGTCAATTCATTGAGCCTGTGATACAGCCTCTAGGATTTGATTGGAAAATAGGCATAGGGCTTATTGCTTCTTTTGCTGCAAGAGAGGTTGTTGTTAGTACACTATCAACAATTTATAACATAAAAGATAGTGAAGATGGAATGGTTAACTTAAAAGAGGCAATGAAAAATGATGTAAATCCTTCAACTGGTAAACATGTATACACACCATTAGTAGCAATATCTCTTATGGTATTTTATGTATATTCAGCACAATGCATGGCAACCTTTGCAATTGTAAAAACTGAAACAAATACCTGGAAATGGCCAATATTCATGATAATTTATATGACACTTCTTGCATATTGCATGTCATTTGCAATATATCAAGGTGGACAATTACTTGGCTTTTCTTAATATCATCGTAAACAAAAATAATAATTAAAATATAAAAATATTGCAAATGAGATTTATTCTCATTTAATTTTATACAATGAGATTGAGAATGATTCTCAATTAAATTTAATAAAAAGGAGAAAGACATTTGAAATATTTAATGATATCATTAGTGATAATAGGATCTATCATTGCTCAAGATGATTTTTTTGAACCCGGCCATACAATAGGTGGATATGGAGAGTTGCATTGGAATCAAGTAATGGATAATGATAATAATAAAACAAAAAATACATTAGACTTTCATCGTTTTATCATATTTTTTGGTTATAATTATTCAGAAAAATGGTCGTTTAAATCTGAATTGGAAATAGAACATAATATGATAGATGGTAGTGGTGATTATGATGGAGAAGTAGAATTAGAGCAAGCATATGTGAATTATCATTCTGGAAATTGGGGATTTAAAGCAGGTGTCATATTAACTTCTGTTGGATATATAAATGAAATACATGAACCTCCTACCTTTTTAAGTGTTGAAAGGCCAGATTATGCCAAGTATGTAATTCCAACAACATGGTTCGGAAATGGATTTGGATTTTATGGAAATGTTTTTGGTGTTGACTGGAAAGTAAACATAATGGAAGATCTAAAAGCAAGTGGCATTGGTGATGGCATTAGAGATGCAAGAGGAAAAGGTTATAAAACAACAGCATATGATTGGACAAAAAACATTCGCTTTGATTATAATGAAATACCAAGCATTAACATTGGAGGATCTATGACCATGAACAATGCACCTTCAACTTTTAATGATGACGGAACCGTTAATGAAAGTATTGGCGTATCTCTTATGGAATTTCATGGCTCTTATAATGCAAATAATTTAACAGCAACAATGGAATATGGGAATATTAGCTATACTGATAATGCAGCTGCAGATGGTACCTCAGGATATTATTTAGATGTTGGATATGACATATCTGAAATGATAAGCTGTGAAGGAAAACTAATACCATGGATTAGATATGGGAATGTTCAAAAAGATGTAGATGATTCTAGTTCGCATTATGATGTGATGAAATTTGGACTTTCATATTTTCCAATTGACCAAATTGCTTTTAAAATAGACTATGGAACCAATACCTATGAAAATGATGATGATAATAAAACATTAATTAATATAGGTGTAGGATATATGTTTTAATATTATTCATATACTACTTATCATCCACCCCAACTCATTAGTCCGCAGATTTGTACATCTCCCTGTTTGTACTTTGATAACTTGTTGGGGTGGTTTTTATTTATTTAAACTATCACTTTAAATTTTATGAAATATTCATATTTATTATTATCTTTTTTATTAGCAAGCCCAATCAAAGAAAATAGCGAAAAATATATCTTTTCTCAATTTTCAAAAGAAATAAATATTTCCCTGAATACATTGAAATTAAATGATAAAATTAAATCAATTGTACAAAACCAAACTAAACAAGCCTTTTATAGAGATAAATTATATTATTGGAAAATATCAAAAAATGATACAACAATTGCATATGCATTTTTAGATAATGTAAAAGGAAAATCCATGCCAATAACATTTATGGTAATAATGAATGCGGATGGCAGCATAAAAAATTCCAATATTGTTAAATATAGAGAGGCATATGGGGGTGAAATAAGCAATGAAAGATGGCTCAATCAATTTAATGAAAAAAATCATAATTCAAAATATGAAGTTGGGAAAGAAATTGATGCTATTACTGGAGCTACAATTTCAGTAAATTCAATAAGTAAAGGAATAAGAAAAATTGCTATTCTTTATGACTATGTAAAGGATAATTTAGACTAATGGAAAATTTATTATCTATAAGGCTTTATGAGTTTCCAATAAAATTAAAATTTTTATGCTTCATAACAGTAATGAACTTAACAATTGGAGTTGGGGTTGGACTGTATTATGTTTTTCAAACCACTCAATTAACACCAAGTGGAACAGAAGAACATTTTCGAGGCTCAATGATTATCGATGATTTTGAAATTCTAGAAAAATATCCAAAACCAATCAGTGAGCTACTCAATACTACTCATACACACATCTTATCCATGACATTTATTTTTCTAATAATTGGTGGGATATTTTATTTTAATAGCATAATTACTGGTACGACTAAAACCTTTCTTATTATTGAACCATTCATATCCATCCTACTAACTTTTGGAGGAATTTGGCTAATTAGATTCATCCATCCTTCGTTTTCTTATTTAGTCATAATTTCAGGAGTACTTATGTATTTATGTTTTTTTATAATGAGCATTACCATCTCGTATGAGCTAATAATGAAAAATAAAGGAGTATTATGAATAAAAATAAAGTAATTGAATTATTATCAAAAATATATGATTTAGAATTAAATGGAATTATCAGATACACACACTATTCATTAATGATTTTTGGCCCAAACAGGTTGCCTCTTATTGATTTTTTTAGAGCACAAGCCAATGAATCATTAATACATGCAAATTTAGCAGGAGAACACATTACAGGCTTAGATGGTCATCCTCCTCTAAATATTGAAAACATTCATGAAACTCATAAACACGACATCGTTGATATATTGAATGAAAGCCTAATGCATGAAAAAGAAGCCATAGATATTTATTATGCTTTACTTAAAGAAGTAGAAAATCATTCCATTTATTTAGAAGAATATTGTAGAACAATGATTGCGCAAGAAGAAAGTGATTTTATTGAAATGAAAAAATTATTGCGTGACCATAAAAAATAAATATTTAATTTTCCTACAATGAAAATTAAATATTTATATCTACTAAGTTTTTTTGTTTTTCCATCCTTATTACTTAGCCAAAATAAATATTACATTAATGGAACAGTTGTTGATTCAAAAACATTACTTGGTATTCCAGATGTAAATTTATACTTACCTGATTTAAAATCAGGCGTTTCTACAAAAAAGGACGGATCATTCCGCCTACAAATAAATGATGAAAATGAAATACAATTATTCATTTCACATATCGCCTATGTATCTAAAAATATGTCAATAAATAATCAAATGAATAAAATAACAATTAAATTAGATGAAAATTTTTTCATTTCTGAAGATATTGTAGTAACAGGCACTAAAAGTAATAAAATCTATAAAAATAGCCCTATAGCAACCGAAGTCATATCAAAAAGAGATTTAGAAAATTCTGCTGCATTAAATATTAAAGATTTATTATTAACTCAATCTGGAATTAGTGAAAGTCCATCTGTTTACGGTGGATATGATGCTACTATCCAAGGGATGGATTCTAAAAACATTTTATTTTTGATTGATGGACAACCAATTACTGGAAAATTTTATAATAGAGTTTCATTAGATCAAATTTCAATAAATAATATTGAAAAAATTGAAATAACCAAAGGACCAAGTTCATCACTTTATGGAAGTAGTTCCATGGGGGGAACAATTAACATCCTAACTAAATCTATAATAAATAAAAATAAAATATTTTGGGAAATAAACAATACCTCTCCAATAACAGAAAATAATAAATATACCATTGGATCAAATAATTATGTTTTAGGAATAAATAGAAAAATTGGGGATGTCAATATCATGTCAACTATAAATAATGAAAAAATATTTTCAAAAAAAATAATAAAAGAAAGTGATATTGATGAAACCAACAAACAAACAATCCATGCAAATTTCATATGGAAAATAAATGAAAATAATAAATTAAAATTTAATAGTAACCATTATTTACAAAATGAAACAGGACAATCTCTATTAATTAATACATCAACAAAAATAAATAGAACAAACTATATTATTAATCATAAGAAGTTAAATAAAAATGGATGGAATTATAATCAATCAATCAATTATCAAAATTATAAAAGAACATATGTTGAAAAATGGATTCATAATAATGAAATTGAAACTAATGACTTATCAAAAGAAAATTCACATGAATATAAATTTTCCATAAATAAAAAAAATCATGGTAATGAAATAAGTGTGGGATTAGAATTATCAAAAATACAATATCAAAATAATCGTGTAAATGAAAGTGAATACAATTTAAATGCACAAAGTATTTTCACTCAATATGATATGGAAATTTTAAATGATTATAATATTATTTTAGGTCTCCGATTAGATAAATATTCAACTTATAATATTGTATATAGTCCAAGAATAGCCGTAATGAAAACTTTAGATAGATGGAAATTTAGAACTTCAATTGGAAAAGGTTTTAGAGCACCTTCATTCATGGAAAAATTTTTAAATTATAATCATGCAACTTTTGGATACAAAGTGCAGGGCAATGAAAACCTTCTCCCAGAAAAATCTTTCGGAGGGACTTTAGGAGCAGAATATTTACATCCAAATACATACCAAATTAGCGTTTTATTTCATTATGTTAAATTCATTGATCACATAATGGAAAACAATCTAGGAAAAATAAATGATAGTGATTTGATTACCTACAGCTATCATAATATTAATAATGTTTATAATGGTTTAGAGATTAGGGGAAAATGGAAAGTGACAAGTACATCGTCAGCATCTTGGGAAATAAATTTTATGAACAATAAAGATGATGATGGAAAATCAATCCCTAACTCTCCTCCACTCACAATTTGTAATGGATATGATTATAAATCTCCAAAATTTCCTTTTGGATTAACAATCAACACAAAATGGACTCAATCTTATCGGCCAGCATACCACGATATAATTAATAATGAATGGATATATGATGATAAAAGAAAATCATTTATGGTAATTGATGTTTTTGCAAATTATTTAATTAAAGAGTCAATTAAAATTAATATAGGCTTTACAAATATTACCAACTATACAAATGATACATATGGTCCTTTTACCAAAAAAACTTTATTTTTAAAATTAAAACATGAATTTTAAAAAATTAATTTCATTTACTTTATTTTTAATAATTGTAGGTTGTGAAAAGCAAAATACAAATAATGAAAATTCTCTTGATATTACCATCATCACTCCTGATTATGAAGAAGAATCCTTTTATTTAAATCTAACAACAGGATTAGAAAATTCTCAAGATTGGCATGTTTCCTTACAAAAAATGATGGTAACATCTGGTGTAATTACCGCACCTCTACCTACAATAATTACCAATAGTTCTTCCTTAATTAGCATAGAAAGTAATATCGATTATGATGATTTAATTACTTTACCTGCAAATACAAACTGGCTCGCAGATACGACCTTATTATCACATGATGGAGACTACGTAGTATTAGATTATCAATTTTTATGTGAAAATCCAAACCATGATCATCCGCCAAATACACATGAAATATTGGTGTGGGATTTTATATATTTGTTTAAAATAATTGAAACTGGAAGAATCTATAAAATTAAATTTGAAGAATATGAATCTGGCATTGTATTGTTCAAATATTCTGAAATAAAATAAAATTTTTCATTACCTTTCAAACAAATTAAAATAAATTTTATTAATTTCTTATTTTTAATACAGGATTAACCATGGGGAGTTTAATTTTCCCTATGAAAAAAAATAAAATAGTCACCATTTGAATCATTAATTTTTCATGGAAAAAAAATCTAATCACGAATTAAATAGTACATATAGTCCTAATGAAATAGAAAAAAAATGGTATCCCATTTGGGAAAAATCTGATTCATTTAAACCAAATAATACTGATTCTGAAAGTTTTACCATCATGATTCCTCCTCCTAATGTAACTGGAATACTTACAATGGGACATGTTCTAAATAATTCCATTCAAGATGTGCTGATTAGGAGAGCACGAATGCAAGGTAAAAACACATTATGGCTTCCAGGTACTGACCATGCCTCCATAGCAACTGAAGCTAAAGTTACAAAAATGTTAAAAGATGAAGGTATTAATAAACAAAAAATAGGTCGCGATAAATTTTTAAAACATTCACTAAAATGGAAAGAAAAATATGGTGGAATAATAATAGACCAACTAAAAAAACTTGGAGCATCTTGTGATTGGGATAGAGAAGTGTTTACAATGGATGAAAACTATTCAAAATCTGTCTTGGAAGTTTTTAAAAAACTATATGATGATGGCCTTATTTATAGAGGTGAACGAATAATAAATTGGGACCCAAAAGGACAAACTGCACTTTCAAATGAAGAAGTAATTTATAAAAATTCACAAGGTCATTTATGGCACTTCAAGTATCCCATAAAAAATGAAAATAATTATTTGATTGTTGCAACTACAAGACCCGAAACCATGCTGGGAGATACTGGGATTGCAGTAAATCCAAAGGATGAGCGATATGTCAATTTAATTGGAAAAAAAGTAATTTTACCTATTACAAATCGTGAAATTCCTATTTTTGCCGATGATTATGTTGATATGGAATTTGGAACCGGATGTGTTAAAGTTACACCAGCGCATGATCCTAATGATTTTGAAATGGGACAAAGACATAATTTAGAATTAATAAATATTTTCAATCCAAATGCAACCTTAAATGAGAATGTTCCAAAAGAATTTCAAGGCTTGGATCGCTTTGATGCACGTAAAAAAATTATTGAAAAATTAAAAGAATTAACATTATTAGAAAAAATAGAAGACTATGAGAATTCTGTTGGACACTCTGAAAGAACCGATGCAATAGTAGAACCCTATTTATCCAAACAATGGTTTGTAAAGATGGATTCTCTAGCAGAAATGGCTTTACAGGCTGTAAAAAATAAAGAAATTAATATTTATCCTGAACGGTGGATAAAAACATATAATCATTGGTTAGAAAATATAAAAGATTGGTGTATTTCTAGACAATTATGGTGGGGACATAGGATTCCCGTTTGGTATTGCAATGATAATTGTGATCCTATTTTGTCCATTAAAAAACCAAAATCATGCCCAACCTGCCAACAAACAAATTTAAATCAAGATCCAGATGTTTTAGATACATGGTTTAGTTCATGGATATGGCCGTTTGCAACTTTAGGATGGCCAGATGACACGAATGATTTGAAAAAATTCTTTCCTACACAAGATTTAGTAACGGGCCCAGACATTATATTTTTTTGGGTAGCTAGAATGATTATGGCTAGCAAATATTTTTGTAATGAAATTCCCTTTTCAAATGTATACTTCACAGGAATCATAAGAGATTCACAAGGGAAAAAAATGAGCAAATCTTTAGGTAATTCGCCAGACCCATTAGATCTTTTTAATAAATACGGAGCTGATGCTGTTAGAGTTTCAATCTTAATGATTGCACCTCAAGGACTTGATATTCTTTTTTCTGAAGAACGATTAGAACAAGGTAGAAATTTTATGAATAAACTATGGAATTCTGCCAGATTCATAACCATGAATTTAGATGAAAATATTCCGCCACGTTTAAATGAAATAAATATTGAAAAGCTTAATGAAATTGATCATTGGATTTTATCTAAATTAAATAGAACCATAGAGGAAGTTGATGTTGCTTATTCAAAATATAAAATAAATGAAGCCATAAAGAAGGTTTATGATTTTACTTGGGGAGATTTTTGTGATTGGTATATTGAATTTGCTAAAACTCGATTTTATGGAGATAATGATAATGATAGAATTACCACTCAAACAGTATCAGTACATGTAATTCGTGAAATTTTAAAATTATTACACCCCTACTGCCCTTTCATAACAGAAGAATTATGGTCTCATTTTAAACTAGAAAAAGAAGAAATGCTAATTAATGCTAGCTGGCCAATCTCTGAATCTAATAAAATAAATCAAGATATTGAAAATAATATTCAATTATTAATGGAATCTATTTCATCCATTAGAAATATGCGTTCAAGCCTCAATGTTTCTCCCGCCAAAGAAGCTAATCTAATAATTAGAGGAAATAAAACATTATGTACTAAACTTGAAAAAAATATCATTTATCTGCAAAAATTAGCCAAATTAAATGAAATTAAAATAGGAATGAATGAACAAAAACCGCCTCAATCTTCTACAGCAGTCATACAGGGGTTGGAACTTTTTCTTCCTTTGGCAGATCTTATTGATATTAATAAAGAAATTGATAGACTTGAAAAACAAATTGAAGATTTAAATGGAAGGCTTTCATCAGTTAATAAAAAATTAAAAAATAAAAATTTCATAGATCGTGCACCAAAAAACATCATAGACCATGAACGTCAAAAACAAAAAAAATATGAAAATGATCTGGAAATACTTCAAAAAAACATAGCTTCATTAAAAGAATGACTTAATAATAACTTTTGTGGATGACTTCAACTACAACTTATTATCAAATAAATTTAGAAACTGACATTACTTATTTAAAAGGTGTAGGGCCTCAAAGAGGATCTGCATTAAAAAGATATGGCATTGAAAACATAGGTCAATTATTATATCACTTCCCAAGAAGATATTTAGATAGAACAACCATAAAACATATACGTGATACAAAAATCGGTGAGCAAGCAGTAATAATAGGTACGGTCGAGTCATTTGGAATGAAGCAAGCTAGAAAACGACGCTATTTCCAAATGATTTTAAATGATTCCACAGGATATTTAGCCTGTGTTTGGTTTAATAGCGTTTCATGGATAACAGACAAATTTCAAATTGGTGATAAAGTAGCGGTTTTTGGTAAATTAGAATTTCATAATGGTTTTCAAATAATACATCCAGAATTTGATATTATGGCAGAAGGAGAAGATCCCATCAATACGGGAAAAATTCTCGCACAATATTCTTCTACATCTAATCTTAAATCAGTTGGATTAGACAGCCGAGGATTTAGAAAAATAATAAATACCGCACTAGAACAGCTGAGTATGAATATTGAAGATTATTTTACATCTACATTTAAAAAAGAAGAAGGCTTATTTGATTTAAATAAAGCTTTAACGCAAATACATTATCCTGAAAATGAAAATAAATTAAAAACCGCCACATATCGTTTAAAATATGATGAACATTTTTTTTTGCAACTTTTAATGGCTTTAAAAAAGAAAGCTAATGCAGAAAAAAAAGGAAGAATTTTTTCTAAAAAAGGAAAATATGAAAAAGATATTTTTAACAGTCTACATTTTACTTTAACAAATTCACAGATAAATGTTTTAAAAGAAATAAGATCTGATTTAGATAGCATAAAACCTATGAACAGATTAATTCAAGGTGATGTAGGATCTGGAAAAACAATTGTTTCTATTTTAGCGGCCGCAATTGTAATAAGTCATGATGCACAAGTTGCCGTTATGGCACCAACAGAAAT
>MDTE01182759.1_pt1 | contig 14162 bp, 13 predicted proteins | sample 811231 | NCBI WGS metagenome assembly MDTE01 (sample SAMN05326651, study PRJNA326480) | marine metagenome | isolation source: seawater | place: Indian Ocean: Red Sea | collected 2010 | reverse complement strand
GCCAGCGGTACGGCGAGAAGCAAATTTGATCTTTTCATCAGGACGTCCCCCGATTGATGGAGCTTAGAGGCACCGGTCGCCCTTCTCCTAAGGGAAACAATTGGCCGTTTTGCACTAGGCCGTGTTGACAAAAGACTTCAGCCATAGGCGAGTGGCGGCGAGGTTTAGGAAGCTCTCGAAGGAGAGGACGGTCTTGTCGTAGCGGGTGGCGATACGGCGCTGTTGCTTGAGCTTACCGAACATGCGCTCGACGCGGTTGCGGTCCCGGTAGCGACGATAGTCGGGATGCTCGGGCACCTTGCGGTTCGAGCGGGGCGGGATGATCGGCAGTATGCCCCGGATCAGCAGGCTCTCGCGGAAGCGGTCGCCATCATATCTTTTGTCTGCCAGCAGCGCCTTGGGTGCGGCGACCGGGATCTCCATCAGCGGCTCAGCAGCGGTGTAATCGGAGGCCTCGCCGCCAGTCAGGATGAAGCCGAGAGGCAGTCCCTGATTGTCGCAGCGGGCGTGGATTTTGCTCGTAAAGCCGCCGCGTGATCGACCAAGAGCGTTCGCACAAGCCCCCCTTTTCCGCCCGCCGCCGAGACGTGGCCGCGAACGCTGGTGCTGTCGATCATGTGCTGCCAGTCGTCTGTCAGTCCGAGATCGACCAGCGTCTGCAGCAGCGCATCCCAGACACCCTGCTCGGCCCAGCGCCGGAACCGGACATAGACCGAGTTCCACTTGCCATATCGCTCGTGCATGTCGCGCCAGGGGCAGCCTACCCTCAATACGTGGAGCATGCCGTTGAGGAAGCGTCGGTTATCGCCCGCCGGTAGCGCCCAGCGTCCCCGCTCAGGCGGCAGCAGCGGCCCGATCAGTTCCCACTCCGCATCCCACAAGTCTCCGCGACCCATGACTGCTCCTCAAAAAGCAGTCTTGAATCAGAAGTCGGAGTAATTGGGAATCCCTTTTGTCAACACGACCTAAGGTCCGCAATCGCGGTCTTTAGCTGACCGGCAGCTTTTGTGTGAAGTGTCCCGTTAGCAGCCTGTCAGGTTTCGTGAGCGTTCAAACAGTGTCCTGATTACCGAAATTAGAGTGGTTACCCAACCGTCGGCTTTCGGCGCCCGTCTTTTGATAGCGCACCTCCATGCGACCTTTCCGATCTATTACCCAGATCACTATTTTTGCGAGACCAATTCCCTGCCCCAGGCTCCGGTAGGTTAGAATGATATATGCGAACGTCGATGCATTGCATGTCCCATAGGGGGGTCGCCGGAAGGCAGCCAGATTGGAACTTCCGCACAGATTAGTGATTGAAGGATAAGCAGCTATCTGGAGCAAACACATGAGAAAACTGACTTTTGCCTTAGCGACTGCAGCACTCGCAGCGGTATCTCACGTACCGGCGGTGGCGCAGGTCAGGGTTCAGTGGAACATCAACATTGCCCAAAACGATCAGGCTGGTCGGAACTACAATGCCCACACGGTCAGCAAGCATATTGGCCTTACTCTCGAACAGGCCCGCGCGCAGGCGATCAGGGACGGTAAGAAATGTGTGGGTGTGTTCTGGACTCAGACTGACGCTAATTACTACATCAACAAAGCCCTGAATCGCAATGAACAGCTAGCGGTCTATTTTGGTGACAAGACACTCTATGAGACCATGCGCGATGGCCCGCTGTATACGACCAAGGTCATCATCAAAAATTACGAGGATGTTCCATGGTATTTTGGGATATACATCCGCTCGCTCGATCAATGGTATTCAGCAAACAACGTCCGCGTTGTCATGAAAAAGATTCCTGAAAGCGTCGTCCTTTACGGCGCATTGGTTGAAACAGCTTTCCCTGACTTGTCCGGCACTCAGTACGAAGGTCATTGCAGGTAACCTGATTTGAGGACAGAATGATGAAGAATCTGATCTTTTCGCTCGCAGCGCTTGGTTTCGCGGCATCAGCATCTGCCCAAGAGCCTCCGCCGAACCTTTCGACCCCGCCCCCTGCTCCAGATGTTCTCACCATGGACGGATGCAGTATCAGTCAGTCTGCGATCAGGGCGAAGTATCCCGCTCTGAGCGAGTTTCTGGTCGTAACCGGGTTCGAAAGTCCGGAAAGGGGCTTTGGCGGCGCCAAGGAGGCAATTAAATTCTATCTGGAAGAGGGGCGGCAGCAGCTAGCCGAAGCGAAGGAAAGGAGGAAGGCGCTCAAGGATGGTGTCAATCTGGATGATGACTCGGCCGATCGGCGGGCAGCCCGCGAGGAACGGCGCGCGGCTCGACAGGCGCAAAAAGAGGACCGGGCAGCGTTCAGGGCACAGCGACAAGCCCTCCGGAAAGACATTCGTGCGTTCCGCAAGGAATATGGCAAAGCGAACGAATGTCGGCAGGTCGCGTGGTGGGCACTGGGTGCCAATGTTGCCTCCGAAAGTGCGATTGATGCAAACACCACTGCCCTCGAGGCCGAGGATGATGTCTAAGCCGCCGCCACCTCCGATCACTGGCATCGAGCCCTCAAAGCGGGATCTGCAAAGGCAGTTCCCGCTTCTGTCCCTGTTCGTCGAAACCGTGTCCTTTGAGGACTGCACGAACATATTCAGTTCGGTGGAGGAAATGTTCGGGACCAAGTATCCGGGAGGATACGTCCTCAAAGAGCTGGATCGTGGGAAGCTTGCACGCGAAGCGCGCGAGTTCGAGAAACGCTTCCCGGCGGCAGACCAGGAAGCTCGGCGGCAGGCTTTTTGGTCTCTGGGAGCCAATGTCGCCCATCCTACGCACGTCGACCGCGTAATTTACGGCCTCATTGGGTCTCAGAGCCACTAGCGCGAGTCCGCATGCCCGACCTAGACGCGAGTCAATTTTTCGTTAGTCTGCTGCGGAGTGGTTTTCTGACAGTTCCCTCCCGAGTGCGTTTTCGGCGATACCCAGTTAGCATGGTACTCACGGTTCGTCAGCTAAAGGGCGATTGGAGGAAACCCTCAAAGGTCAGCAATGGGGTCGGAAGCCGAATGGCTGCTTTTGTAGCGTCAGCGGCTAAAACCGGACAGTCTCTTCCCGGCCCAGAAGCGGTCGGCACACGCGTCAACCTGTAAGTTCGCGAAATGCAGTCTAGCGCCCATATCTTCCCGAAACGCTGCAGAAATAGTACACCGGCTGTGTGAACTCGATGGTGAAATGCTTCTCCGACGGCGAGAGCGCGTTTCTTGCGTCCACGATGATCATCTCCGGTGAAAGGTACGCGTGTACGAGGAGATCGGTGATGGGTCGTCCCACGCACTTCAGCAGGACTGTTTCCGGCAGTTCCATGCCGTAAACGGTGACTGTATTTTTCGCGAACCGTATTTTGTGCTCGGAGTGAACGATCTGGTCGATCGAAATACGACCGAGATTGATGCTGAATGGTCCATACGGCGGCGAGAGGCATTTCCAGTTGCGAAGCTCGGGCTGGACCGGGCCTTCTGCCTTGAGAGCGCGAAGCGCCAGCATGTCGATCGAACCATCCGCGCCGTGAAGATTGAGGGCGGCTTTCGCTGCATGGCGCCGCGACAGGTCTGTAAAAAGCTCGGCGAGCTGGGGCGCTGGATCGCTGCAAGATCGAAGCTCGAGGTCGAAGGTGTCAGGTTGCAGATCTTCGCCTAGACCCGAGACGCTGATGACGTGCAGAAATACTCCGGTGTAGCGTTGCCACTCCGTCCATCGCAGTTTCGTGTCGAGCACGTCTGCGGCGATACCGCATTTGCTGAGCCAGGCGGCGAATGTCTTACGAACTATTTTCCGCTGCTCGTGAACTGCATCGGCGATGCTACGGTAGCCTTCATATCGAAGTGTCCACAGTACATCGTTCACAAAATCTGCAGCCCATTCGACGTCGGTGACCTCCAGATCATAAAAGATGTGCTGGGCGTCCGCAGCGCAGTATGCGATCTCTGCGACGAGCCCTTCGGGAAGGGCGAACGTGAACAGGCAATCGGGACACTCCATTCCACTTTCATCTTGGGTTTCGATGGAAACGATTTTGGCCGCCCCATCTCCCGGTTCGTCGAAATGCTGCGCTATGTTCTCGTAGACGGCGCTCATGAACGGCGAAAGAGCCGCAAGGCCTTCATTGGCTTGCCAGATCGCCATCTAGATGGCCCTTCTCTTCTGCGTGTAGAGCTGCACCACTTCGGTTTTTGCTAGACTGGGCTTTCCAGAGGTGCGCTTTGCCAGCGACTGGAAATCGAGCGCCCTCATCACCGCTTCAAGGTCCTCGATCCCTGGCGCGGCCTTGAGGAAATAATGCGCGCTGGGCTTTGCCTTCAGATCATGATGCACCCTGCCGGCAGCAGCACCCACCCGCTGCATGGCAAAATCTGCCTCGTGTGTATCGGCCGGTTCCAGAAACTGGAATTCTGCATGCGTCTTGGGAAGAACGATCTTTTGGCGGATGACGGGTTTTCTCACCCAGATCTGGAAGGTTGCAGGCACATGCTTGCGCTTGCCCTCGAACATGAAGCTATCCTTTGGGACAGGCGTCTCGGCGAGCATATGCAACCGGAGGTCGAGCCGGTTTTGTACCGATACCTTCTGAAAGGTGAGCGGCACGATGAAGGCGATCACACTTGCCGCTCTTGCCGCATGATTGAAGAACCTGATCGCCAAGCTCGCATTCTTGCCGAAAGGTGGATTGCCGATGACGACCAAATGGCCGGATCTCCGCAACGGCAGTCGAAGAAAATCGGCCTCGACTATTCCGGGGCCTTGGGGGTCGATGTCGAAGGCCAAGCTTCCGGGAGGCAGAAGGCGAAGAAATGCGCCTTCACCTGCACTGGGCTCCATGAATACAGGCGCGTTCGAGCTGCCCAGATCGTGCTCTGCAAACTGGCCCGAAAACCAATCGAAAAGCTCCTTTGCGACCTCGTTGCACGTATAGAACTGGTCGAGAAGCCGAGCCTTCTCATGGCTTGGGAGCGCGGTCCCAAACGAAGTATCGGGCGTCGAGCACCGAAGCCTTTGATCGGAGCGAGAAGTTCGACTGACGTCGTTGGCGGGATCCGCATCGAGCGGGAAGAGAGATAGCTGTTCCATCTCCCAGCTTGTCGCGTAGCCATTTACCGATTATGCAATAACGTCACAGACGCGGAAAAACTTTTGAAAAAAACGTATCGCTATCGTTTGCCGGAAGGTTTTGTGGCTCTCAAAAGCACTGTCGGCGAGTTGCTTCGCGATGCTCGTGAGGCGTCATTCGACTACGGCGAAATGCCAAGGAGAGAATTCGCTCAACTTGTCGGCATTTCGCGCGAAACCCTGTCGCGCATCGAAAATGGTGCGCGATGGCCGTCTTATAGCACGCTCGTGGAGATCATGGGAGTGCTTTCCATCGAATGGAGCCAAATTGCCATCAAAGGCACAAGCTCGAAGACACCAATTCGGGAGACGCCAGAGGTGTGCTGCCAGCTTGGTGAGGCGCTTCGTGCCGGACGCAAATCGGCCAAATTGAACTTGCGTCAGCTCGCCGAACACACCGGAACGTCTGCCGCTCAGCTGTCGCGCATCGAGAATGGTCTATTTGTGCGAGGCGGACATATCGAGATCGTGCCTGGCGAAGGTAATACAACATTCGACGATTGCACGATCGTGCGGTTCACCCATCCCGTTCTGGAATACCTTGCTGAGCTAGGGGGCTACGACAGCGACATCGGCAGGCGTCTGCATTCCGATTGAGTCTCTGAGTGATCGTCCATTGCAGGCGAGGGAGGGCGTCGTTTTCCGGCGAGGCGAGTGTGGATGCAAAAAAAAGGGCGCGTGATGCGCGCGCCCTTTCTAGCGAATTGTTTCTACCGTCGACTGTTTCGCCCGTTCGATCGCCAGCCACGCCCGCCAGAATGCTTCGCGATCCAGCGCACCCGGCCCCGCCAGGATCAACGGGTTGTTGAGCGTCCGGAATGCCAGCGTACCGGGCAGACACATCTTGAAAGTGAGCAGCCAGGGCATGGTGGTGTGGTGAAGGAAGAGATCCTGAAGACCGAAGCCCTTGATCCGTGCGATGCGGTTGCGGTCGAAGCTGTCGGGCAGGCCGATAAAGACATCGACACCGAGCGGCCGGGCAATTTCCTCGGCGAAAAATCGGGGCAGGCGGCGACCATGGGGATCGCGGCGGCAGATCAGTTCGCTGGCGATCCAGCCGAGCGTATAGGCATGGTTGCCGCTGTGGTCGCCGGGCGTCCAGTTCGGCTTTTGTGCGGCGATGGCGGCGCAGATCGCCTCCTCGTCGGCAATATTATCCAGCGATAGCTTGAAATCGATCGCGGCAAGGCCCGCCTGTTCCGACAGGGCCTGACCGACCGTGACATCGCCTTTCCCATGGGCGGCGAACTCTGGCCAGATATCGGCGACCGGTTCGTCATAGGCGAAAAGACCGCGCGACACGGCGACCGCTCCAGCCATTCCGGTGAGCCCCTTGGTCAGCGAGTAGACGAGCGCGATGTCGTCGCCCTGCCATTGCTCTTGTCGGGTTTTCTGCCGCCATCCCCCCTGCAAGTCGGCGACCGTCCTTCCCCGATGAATGATCGTGCAGGCCGCACCCAGCGCGCTTTGCGCCTGGATGGCGGAGGCAAAGGCGTGAGCGACAGGTTCGAAACCCGGCGCAATGTAGCCGCGTGTGCAGTTTCCTCCGAACGAGATTTCTGTCGGATTCTGAATGTGCATGCAGTCCGGCTGCTGCATCGACAACCCCCCTGAGTGGCGTGTCGGCAAGCCCCGTTGCCGCAGTCAGGGGAGCTAAAGAAAAATGGTTAAGGCTGGCTTATGGCAGCGAAAGATCGCGGCGGCGGCGGTTTCCGCTCGAGCCGTTTGAATTTTGGCGTGGCGCATGCGAAGCGCAGGCGATGGGCATGAGCAAAGGAACCGGCGCATGGCGCTTCGCAGTCGATCGCGGCGGCACTTTCACCGACGTCGTGGCCGTTACCCCCGCCGGGCATCTGGTGACCGACAAGCTGTTGTCGGAAAACCCGGATCATTACGACGACGCGGCAAGCGAGGCGGTGCGGCGGCTGATGGCGCATCATGGCGCAGGCCCTGTTGCCGAAATGCGGATAGGGACCACGGTCGCGACCAATGCCCTGCTCGAACGCAAGGGAGAGAGACTCGCTCTGGCGACCACACGCGGCTTCGGCGATGCGCTGCGGATCGGCAATCAGGCACGGCCCGAGATTTTCGCCCGGCATATCGTTCTGCCGGAACAGCTGCCTTCGCAAGTGGTAGAAATCGATGAGCGGATGGCTGCCGATGGCGAGGTCCTGACGCCTCTCGACGAAGACGCGGCGCGCGCGCAATTCGAAGCATTGCGCAAAGATGGTATCGACGCGCTTGCCATCGTCCTCATGCATGGCTGGAAGTATCGCGCGCATGAAGAGCGTCTCGCGGCCATCGCCCGCGAGCTTGGCTTCGCGCAGGTCAGCGTCAGCCACGAAGTCTCTTCCCTCATCCGCCTTGTCCCACGCGGCGATACCACTGTGGTCGACGCCTATCTCTCTCCTGTCCTTCGGCGCTACACCGACGGTCTGCGTGCGGGCCTTCCCGAGACGCGAAGCCTGCGCTTCATGCAATCCAATGGAGGGCTGGCCGAAGTCGGCGCCTTTCGCGGCAAGGATGCGATCCTGTCCGGCCCCGCAGGCGGCGTTGTCGGCATGGTCGCGGCGAGCGAGCCGCTTGGTCATGCGAAGCTCATCGGTTTCGACATGGGCGGGACCAGCACCGACGTGGCCCACTACGCCGGCGAATACGAGCTGACCGGCGACAGCGTGGTGGCAGGCGTGCGCGTCGCGGCGCCGATGATGCAGATCCACACGGTGGCGGCGGGCGGCGGCTCCATCTGTCAGTTCGATGGCGGTCGTTTCCGCGTCGGTCCCGAAAGCGCGGGCGCCGATCCCGGCCCTGCCTGCTATCGCAAGGGAGGCCCGCTAACGGTTACCGACTGCAATCTGTTCCTCGGGCGCCTCGATCCCGCTTTCTTCCCGAGCGTTTTCGGCCCCGGCGGCGACCAACCGCTCGACCGGGAGGCTTCGCGGGCGCGGCTGGAGGAAATTGCAGCCACGCTGTCCGATTCCCGATCGCCGGAGGAAATCGCCGAAGGTTTCCTCGCCATCGCTATCGACAATATGGCCAACGCCATCCGCAAGATCAGCGTGGCGCGCGGGCACGATGTGACGACCTATGCGCTCGCCTGCTTCGGCGGTGCGGGCGGCCAGCATGCCTGCCGCGTCGCCGATGCGCTGGGTATGGAGACAGTGCTGGTCCATCCGCTGGCGGGGATATTGTCCGCCTATGGCATCGGCCTCGCACCCGTGAAGGTCATCCGCGAAGTGAGCATCGTGCGCGGGCTGGACGAGGGATTGTCCGCCGAATTGGACACCCTCAAGCGCGAGGCACGCAATGCCCTGCTCGACCAGCATATCGCGGACGAAGCCATCGAGATCGAATGTCGCGCCCGATTGCGATTCGAGGGCAGCGACAGCTTCCTCACGATCGAGTACGGGGACCGGGACGCGATGGATCGCGCCTTTCGTGCCCTGCACCGCCAGCGCTTCGGTTATTCCGATGACGAAGCGAAAATCATCGTCGAGGCGCTCAGCGTCGAAGCCAGGGGATCGTCGGGCGGTCTCGGCGCGGCCCGGGCCGAGCCGATGGCCGTCACGGGCACGGCCTCTGGCATCTGGCCTACGGTGGAACGCGTTGCCTTGGCTCGATGCGTGCCGGTCGATGGTCCGGCCCTGATCGTCGATGCCGCATCGACCACCGTGGTCGAGCCAGGCTGGAGAGGCTGTCTGGCCGAGGAAGGCAGCCTCGTGCTGACCCGTACCGAAGCGATCCACCGCGAACGTGCGGCGGGCACCGAAGTCGATCCTGTCAAACTGGAAATTTTCAACAACCTCTTCATGGCGATTGCCGAGGAAATGGGCGTAGTCCTCCAATCGACCGCGACATCGGTCAACATCAAGGAGCGGCTCGATTTCTCTTGCGCGCTGTTCGATGCATCGGGCGCGCTGATCGCCAATGCTCCGCATATACCCGTCCATCTCGGCAGCATGGGCGACAGCATCGCGCGGGTGATCGAGGCTCGCGGTGCGGGGCGCGATGGCCGCGGCTTCCGGCGCGGCGATGCCTATGTGCTCAACGATCCCTATCGCGGCGGCACGCATCTGCCCGACATCACCGTGATCGTGCCGGTCTATTTCGGCGAGGATGGCGCGGAGCCGGACGCCTTCGTCGCGGCGCGCGGACATCACTCTGACATTGGCGGCATCGCCCCCGGATCGATGCCGCCGGAAAGTCGGAGCATCGAGGAGGAAGGCGTGTTGATCGACAACGCGCTTCTCGTCGAAGAGGGGCGTTTTCGAGAAAAGGAGATGCGCGAACTGCTCGCTTCCGCGATCCACCCAGCCCGCAAGCCCGATCGCAACATCTCCGATCTGCGCGCCCAGCTAGCCGCCTGCACGCGCGGGATGGAGCTGCTGCAATCGGCCGCGCGCGATCAGGGCAGCGAGGTCGTCACGGCCTATATGGATCACGTCCTCGCCAATGCCGAGGAAAGCGTGCGCCACCTGCTTGGCAGGCTGGACGACGGGGAATTCGTCTATCCGATGGACAATGGCGCAAGGGTGCAGGTCGCGATCCGCATCGACCGGGACGACCGCTCCGCCGTGTTCGACTTTACCGGAACGAGCGATCAGCTCTCCGATAATTTCAACGCGCCGAAATCCATTACGCGCGCGGCGGCGCTGTATGTCCTGCGCACGCTGATCGACGATGCGATCCCGATGAACGACGGCTGCCTGCGCCCGGTCGAGCTGATCGTGCCCGAAGGTTCCATGCTCAACCCGAGGCCCGGCGCAGCCGTGGTGGCGGGCAATGTGGAGACGAGCCAGGTCGTCACCGATGCGCTGTTCGCCGCGACCGGTCGCCTCGCGCCCTCTCAAGGCACGATGAACAATTTCACCTTCGGCAATGAGGCGCATCAGTATTACGAAACGATCTGCGGCGGCTCGGGTGCGGGGATCGATCATGACGGCACCAGTGCGGTGCAGACGCACATGACCAATTCGCGGCTGACCGATCCGGAAATCCTCGAGACGCGGCTACCCGTGCGGCTCGACGCCTTCTCCATCAGGCACGGCTCAGGCGGCGACGGCGCGTATCGCGGAGGCGACGGGGTCGAGCGGCGGATTACCTTCCTCGAACCGATGCGGGCCAATATGCTCGCCAACCGGCGCAAGGTCGCACCCAGGGGCATTTGCGGCGGCGGCGATGCAGCGCCCGGTCGCAACTGGGTCGAGCGGGCGGACGGATCGCGCGACGACCTCGGCGCAACCGGTTCGGCCGAAATGCAGCCCGGCGATGCTTTCGTGATCCTGACCCCGGGCGGAGGGGGCTTCGGCCCGCCCCGCCCGGATCAGGACGCGTGATCAGACGGCCGCGTCGCGCTTGACCGTGATGACCTGCGGATAAGTAAATTCCTTCAACCCATCCAAGCCGTATTCGGCGCCGAAGCCCGACTGCTTGTGCCCGCCGAAGGGCGAGAACGGCGAGAGGTGCATGAATTCGTTGATCCACACCGTGCCGGTTTCGAGCTGTTCGGCGATCTCGACGCCCTTGTCGGTATCCTTGGTCCACACCGCCCCGGCGAGGCCGTATTCCGAATTGTTCGCGCGTTCGATCACTTCGTCGATGCTGTCGAACTTCAGCAGCGGCATGACCGGTCCGAACTGTTCCTCGGCCACGATGCGCGCATCTTCGGGCGGATTGTCGAGGATCGTGATCGGCACGTAATAGCCCGTGCCCGAGGGGTCCTTGTCCCCGCCGGTAAGGAATTTGTAGCCATTGTCCTTGGCGTCCTGGATCAGCTCCAGAACGCGCTCGTACTGCTTCTTGTTCTGGATCGGGCCGACGCCCGTGCCCTGCTGCGATCCGTCGCCCACCACCACGGTCTTGGCGTATTCGGCGATCGCCTTGCTCAGATCGTCGTAGATGTCCTTGTGGATATATACCCGCTTGGCCGCGATGCAGACCTGGCCGGCATTGGAAAAGCTCGACCAGAAGAGCTGTTCGGCCACTTTCTCGACATCGGCATCGGGCAGCACGATCGAGGCATCATTGCCGCCCAGTTCCAACGTGATGCGTTTCAGGTCCCCGCTCGCGCCTTCCATGATCTTCTTGCCCGTGGCGGTCGAGCCGGTGAAGGTGATCTTGTCGATATCGGGATGCTCGGTAATCATCGGGCCGAGACTGTCTTCCCCGGTGATGATATTCACCGTGCCCGCGGGCACCACGTCCTTGATCAGCTCGGCAATACGCAGCGTGGTAAGCGGGGTGAAGGGCGACGGCTTGAGCACGATAGTGCAGCCCGCGACCAGCGCCGGGACGATCTTCTGGATCGCCATCATCACCGGGAAGTTCCACGGCACGATACCGCCGACCACGCCCACCGGCACGCGGCGGGTGCGCGAGAGGCGCGTGTCGTCATCCTGATTGACCACATCGTCGAGCGTCAGTGTCGACTGCGCGGCGGCGAGCCCGGCAGCGCCGTAGATTTCCTGCTGCGCCTGGGCATGCGGCTTGCCCTGCTCGGAAGTCAGCAGGCGGAACAGCTCGTCGGCATTTTCCTTGATCGCGGCGGCGATGCCCTGGACGACCTTCTGGCGTTCTTCGCGCGAGGTCTTCTTCCAGTCCTTGAAGGCGCGGCGGGCGGCGGCGACCGCGCGGTCGAGCTCGTCCTTGCCGCAAGCGGGCACGCGACCGACAACCTGTTCGTTGGCGGGATTCAAAACCTCCAGCCATTCGCCATTGTCGACCATCTCGCCATCGATCAGGTTCTTGTAGTCAGCCATCGTCTCTCTCCTCGCGCAAATCTGGGGGATTCGTCTCTTGCCATCACACTGTCGGGATTCGTTGCTCGATGCAACGGGTCTTGCGGTGGGGCCGCAAATTGGTGAGAGAGGCGATGAGAGGAGAGGCATGCAAACCTTCGTGACCGAAGCGGTCGACTGGCCCGATACTGCGCCTGCCTTGCGCGAGCAGGTGCGCGCGCTGGTGGCAGAGCACGGGGAGAGCGATCCGGTCCGCCGCGCCAATAGCTGGACCAAGGCGGACCCCACCTTCAGCCGCAAGCTCGGCGAGGCGGGGCTGCTCGGCATGACCTGGCCGACCGAATATGGCGGGCACGAGCGCAGCCAGCTCGAACGCTATGTGGTGATCGAGGAATTGCTGGCGGCGGGCGCACAGGTGGGCGCGCACTGGATCGCCGACCGGCAGAGCGGACCGCTGCTGCTGCGACTGGGCAATGAGGAGCTGAAGCGCCGCTGGGTCCCCGCCATCGCGCGGGGCGAAGCCTACGCCTGTATCGGCCTTAGCGAGCCGGGCTCTGGCTCCGATCTTGCCTCGGTACGGACCACGGCGCGGCGCGACGGGGACGAGTGGATCATCGAGGGCCAGAAGGTCTGGACCACCGGCGCGCATGTGAGCCATTTCATGATCGCGTTGGTGCGCAGCGAGGCGGGGAGCGAGCGGCAGGCGGGCCTGTCGCAATTCGTGATCCCGATGGATGCGCCCGGCGTCAGCGTGAAGCCGATCATTGATCTCACCGGCGCGCATGAATTCAACGAGGTGTTCCTCGAGGAGGTGCGCCTGCCCGACTCGGCCCTGCTCGGCAATGAAGGCGAAGGCTGGAAGCAGGCCACCGCCGAACTCTCGCTCGAACGCTCGGGGCCGGAAAGGTATCTTTCTTCGATGGCCCTGTTCCTCGAACTGGTCCGCCATGCAGGCAAGGCGAATGACCCGGCGCTGGAGGGACTTGTCGGCCGCCTCGCCGCCGAGGCATGGACACTGCGGCTAATGAGCGCATCGGTCGCGGCCAAGCTGGCGCGCGGCGAGGACCCGGCTCTGGAAGCGACGATCGTCAAGGATCTGGGCAATTCCTACGAACAGGCGATCCCCCAACTGGTGCAGGCGGCGGTCGATTTCGGCGATGCCGAGGCCGAGGTGCTCCGCGCGGTGTGTTTCTATCTCCTTCAGGTCAGCCCGAGCTTCTCGCTGCGCGGGGGCACGCGGGAAATCATCAAGGGGATCATTGCCAGGGGGCTGGGGCTTCGATGACGGATCTTGAGATGAGCGACACCCGCCGTATGCTGGCCGAAATGGCCGATCCGCTGTTTGCCGAACTCGGCCCCGATGCGCCGAGCGAGCGCGCCCTGCCGCAACTCGAGGAACTGGGCTTGCCGCTGCTGCTCGTAACCCAGGCTGAGGGCGGGTTCGGCGGCGACTGGCTCGATGCGCTGACCGTCTTCCGGCTGGCGGGCTATCACGCCTTGGGTGTCGACCTTCCCGCAATCGCCGTCGGCAAGGTTGCGGGCGCCGGAGAAGAGCAGCAGCAGTCGCTCATGGCATTCGCCCGCGCGGCGCAAATCGCCGGAGCGCTCGACGCCGCGCTCGGCCTCGCCGTGGGCTACGTCAACGACCGCCAGCAGTTCGGCCGCCCGCTGGGCAAGTTCCAGGCAGTCCAGCAATCGCTGGCCACCTTCGCCTGCGAAGCGGCCGCCGCGAACTGCGCCGCGATGGGTGCCGCGCAGGCGCTGAATCGCGGAGCCGCACAGTTCGAGATTGCCGCCGCGAAGCTGCGCGCCAACCGGGCCGTCGAAATCGGCACCACGGTCGCGCATCAGGTGCATGGCGCCATCGGGTTCACACAGGAATACGCCCTGCACCACTTGACCCGACGCCTGTGGCAGTGGCGTTCGGAATATGGCAACGATGCCCATTGGAGCCGCAGGCTCGGCAGCGCGGTCACCGCGCGCGGCGCGGACCGGTTCTGGCCCGACCTCACGGCGCGGACCGACCCGGCCTGTAGGTGACAGATGGTTACACCGGTGTCCGCCTAATCCTACATTGACAGGTATTTGAAAATACTTACTTATTTGCGCTTTTCGCCGGTCCAGGGTGACACATTGCGCGTTTCCTTCCGGTGCCGATCGTTTCCCGCCTCACTCTGAGCCAGGCATAGTCGTGCAGCCGCAACCGGGCATAACGGAGCCCCTGCCCTGTAGGAAAGGCGCCCGGCCCTAGGCCAGGGCAAGCACCCCGGTCAGGATATTGCGCACCAGATCCACCTGCCCGCGCGCGCCGGTCTTGGCGTAGATCCGCTTGGAGTAAT
>MDTE01100871.1_pt1 | contig 14162 bp, 20 predicted proteins | sample 811231 | NCBI WGS metagenome assembly MDTE01 (sample SAMN05326651, study PRJNA326480) | marine metagenome | isolation source: seawater | place: Indian Ocean: Red Sea | collected 2010 | reverse complement strand
ACATTATTCCTCCTAGTTAAAGTCTGCAGGACGAAGCTCAACGGCTTCTTCTAATTCAGCATACATTGTATAGATATGCTTTACTAAATCACGTTTTACACTATCTTGAAGTGGCATACTCATTACAAGTGCATCTACTTCATCTAATTTGCTATCTATAGCTTCAAGTGTTTCTTGCACTGACATTATCGTACACCTCCTACTGGACAAACCCATTTTACTACTTCAAAAGGATTGTTGCTTTTAAATATGCTACACACAAAGCCAGTTTTTTTGGCGGCTTTTTGCGCCAACTCTAATGTTGGATGACTGCTATGAGTATAGCCAAAATTTACAAGAAATACATCAAACATTAAGCAACCTCCTTCCAACCAAAACTTGCACATACAAATTGGTCACCATTTTCATTTTCAACTACATCACCAACACTTACACTGTACATAGGAGCAAGTCTCTCTATGTTTTCTTCTGGACCAATGTTACCTACTCTAAATACATCTTCAATGTCATTAGCAGTAATGTTTGATACATGTGTGTACCAGTTGTTGTCCATAGCCTTTTTGGCTAACGCACCAGTATCTTCACTGAATGACATATCCAACTTGGTAACTTGCTTAGGAACACTATCATGTCCTTCAGCATTTACTTTGTTGTATTCAGCTTCAGTAAGATGTATTTGATATAATTTGAATTTCATTGTCTACGACTCCTTATTAACTATATACAGTATAGCACCAAGAACTCTTACTGTCAAGTTATTTTTTAGGAGAAAGATTAGAAAAATCCAAGTTTTCTTCTGTATCAATAACTAATTCATTAATTTTGTCATAATCTACATTAACTGTATAGGTTAAATTTTGAGTTGGATCAAAGTTTTTTATATCATCAAACAATCTATTTAATGCTTCATCACTCCAGTTATGACCTATATCAATATCATCATAGATAATATTTTGAAATGTATTCCAGTCTTGATACTCTTGAATTTGTTTAGGATCACAAGGATCATAGCCTTGTGCTATCATATCTTTAAGAACGCCCGTATCTCGCATACCACTTTTACGTTTGGCTCTTTCCAAACTAAAATCTATTATATCAGCCATTAATCACACTCCGGAAACTTCGCTCGTACCACTTGATGTACAGGTTCAAAATGACCGTTCATGTTTTCAGCTACATAAGTTTTTGGTTCTTGTGTTCCCCATTTGAATATAGCAGTTTTTGCCATATTAAATATTTCTCGCTTGTTAGCACTGATAAGTGTATCCTTGGGGTCGTCATCGTCGATCTCGTCGAGATAACGCAGGGCGTATGTTGCAATATCTTCTACACTTAGTGGGACCTCAACCTTTGCCAAGATTTTTCTACCATCGCCAGTATTTTTAGACCTCATAATTTTGCCTTTCTGTTGCCTATATTAGTTCACATAATGTGCCATGACAGCTCACCATTCATTCTTACTATTAGTAAGATTGTATGGCAAGATGACTTACTTGTCAACCAAAAAGATTAAAAAAATTAAATTTTTTTGTTGACTTAGTATTTATACTTCTAAAAAGCTGATACTTGCTTTCCAGTTCACTGTTTTACCAGTTGAACCTTTTACTCTTACACGGAATTGGTTAGCAATAATGTTAGCATTAACATTCCAACCACTGTAAAGAACTGTCCAGTTTGTTGTGTCTTGGTCCGGACTTAGATTGTTGTTTGGATATCCGCCACTTATGGCATTATTGGCTGTGTATGTATTGAGATCATATTCTACAGTGTCACCTTGATTGTAACTTGCCATTGAATCCCACTCAGCAACACCAATGTCACTTGTGCTTCTCTGATAATCTATTTTTGCATTTGTGCCAACTAGACTGAAATTACCAGCTACATTTGTTACAATCCCTTCAACTTTAAATGCCTGCTTTTCTCCACTGACAGCTACACCCATAGCCTTTACTTCAAAAAACCATGTTTTATCTGTGCCTGGACTAGGTGTTGTACCACCAAATTGTACTATGGTTGCAGTACCATCTGTTGTTTGTAAAGCATCACTTTCTGTAGCACCTGTAGTTTTTATATCAATAGTGTTTGTGCTATCTGTTATTGATACACTATTATCCGAACTTGTAATACTTTTGAATCCAAAATTATCGCCTGTTCTTGCACTAAAAACACCTGCACCAGATCCTAAATTACTTGCACTTAAACTATCTGTTATTGTAATATCATCTGCATTTTGTGTGGCTGTTATACCTGTTCCACCAATAATAGTTCTAAATCTTAGATCAGATCCACTTACGTCTTTGAAAACATTTCCTCCAGATCCTACATTAGAACCACCTGCAATTCCAGTACTGCTTGAAGTTGTTAGCAATGCTTTCCAAGTAGTTGTATCTCCAAAATATGCTTCAATATTATGAGTATCTGAATTGTATCTTATTTCACCAACTTCTGTTTGTGGTCTCTGAGCAGTTGTTCCTACTGGTATTTTGATAGCGGCTGTACCCGGAAATCTTGCATTGTCTTCTAACTCAATTTTAATATTTCCACCTATGCCATCACCATTTGTAACTTTAAGTTGTCCTGAAGTTGCTTCTACTTTTCTTGCTCTACTTACACCAGCATCTTTAACAATCAAGCCACTGCCTTGTTCTATATTAAGATTATTCAAAAATTGAAACAATGTGCTTGTAGCTTGTTGATAATCAGCTAGGGTTCCTGTAGAACTATTACTTGGGTCTTTTCTAGTGAATACCGTTAATATGTCAGTTCTTACCACTATATCATTTTCATTTGTAGTAAGTGCATTTTGGGCCGCTTCGCTTGATACAACATAAAGAGTATTTCCTGTGCCTTGGAAATTTTGTATTACTGTTGTTCCTTCGATTGAAGTTGCATTTCCACTTATATTGCTTGTATCAGTATTGAATCCACCTGCGTTGAATCCTGGTCTATTTGCAGGTGTTGTTGGATTGCTACCTGCACTTACTTCGGTATCACGTTGTTGATGGGTTGTAGTAAATCCAATTACATTACCGCAGTAATCATATACTGGTTGTTGTGTATCTATATTAGGATTTGGATTATCATCCTGTTGTAATAAATCTAATAGCTCTTGGTCCAACAGTAAGTGAAAAATGTTAGGAAATTCTACAACTTGGTCACCAAAAACTCTGTTACCTTCACTGTCATATTGATGTCCTACATTTGCTTGTCCTGTGCTTGAACCCTTAGAATACTGTACTGGATATCCACCAAGTCTGTCATATAGACTTTTAAGTTGACTGGTCAAACGAGCATTACCGGCTATACCACCACTAGCTCCATTGTGCATCACACCTATTTGTGCATTACAACCTGGATCAGGCGTTGCAAATTGACTTCCACCTCTTGAATAACTGCCACCTATTGTATTCTCAAAATCTATCAAACCAGTTATTTGTTGCCCGATGCTTTTTACATCATTTAAAATACTATCTAATTCTGTTTGTACCAATGTACCAGCATTTATCGAACTTAGTTTATTGGATATGTTTCCTAATAAACCACCATTAAAAATATTACTATTGAATCCACCTGATGTACTAATACATGCACACATATCTTCGTCTGCAATACTGCCAATTGCATCTGTAATAGATTTACCTGCTCCTAGGAAACTTCCCATTGCACGTTCTAACATATTCGGAATAGCAATTGGATCAACTGGAGCACTACAAAAATTAATCATGTTAGCTACATTTTGTGCTTCAGCAAGCACACCATTTAGTCTACCTAACACACTATCTAATTTTGTGTGATCCATAAATTTTTCTAATTCACCTTGTAATTCATTAAGTGCATCACTTAATTCACCTTGTATATTGGGTATATTAAGTAATGCACCTATATTACTGTGCAAACAAATTTGTACATTTGGTAATTTAAAACCGTTACCTGCAAGCAAACCACACAGTAGTTCTCTTAAGGTAAAACTATATTCAGCACTTACAACACCTCTTAAAGCGTCTGTGCCTGCGGCTTGTGTGCCACTTATATGATGTCTAGTATCTAGATAGTCATTGGCACTTTGTAAACCTGATTTAAAATCTCTAAAAGACATTTTTAAGATCCACTTCCAGCTCTTACATTAGGACTAGCACTACTGGCATTAGGGCCACAATGTGGAGGTATTGGACAAAGTCCGTCTGGACTTGCTGGGTCGCCAGTTAGAATTACAGGTATATTTCCTGCACGAACTTTACCTACAGTAAGTGTAGCTTTTAAAGATCCACCGCCGTGTGTATTGGTATCACCTTCAACACTAATAAATCTATTGTTTACTCTTACATTGGTAATTCGTGTAACGGTACTTGCACCGCATATTCTACTATCACGTTCTCTGTGTACTGGCTTTGACATGCTAGTATTTATTGTTTGACTAAGCCTGCCACATCATTTGCAGTTGGCATTGCAATTCCACTAGAACCTTGCATGTATACGTCAGCAATTCCCTTAGATGGTTTATACATAGCAACAATCTGATCCTGACTTACTGTTACTGGATCACTTTTATGCACATCTAAACTCATTAGCCATGGAATAAGCATTGCTTGTCCGTTTTGTGGATTGAGTGTAAGCACAGTTGGTTTGATAATGTAAAGTGTTTTTTGATTAGTAGCAGAATCAAATTTTTCGAATCTTGCTACAACTTCTTCACCTGTGCTTAATTTGATACCTATAATATCATTCTTTTTATAATTTGATGTCACCAACATCGATTTCTCCTATGAGTTCTCTTACTGTGTTTGGATTCATACGAACGAGTGCTTGCCCTCCTCCAGCTACAAGTAATTTTCCTTTGTGATATATTTGAGGCATAGTTCTATGCCCTTCATTAATTAAAAAATTACGAGCTTCAGGATTGGTATCCACTCTTATCTCTTCATATTCAAATCCGTTTTGTTCTAACCACTGTTTTGCCATTGTGCAATAATGACACAATGGCTTACTGTAAACAGTAATCATAATTTCATTCCAGCAAAAGTACTACCATTAACATCTTGTTTGGTTCCACCAATTACATAGCTGGAAATTTCTGTTTCTTGTGGTGCTACTTGTACTTCTGCACCTGCAATCCATTTTTGTGTCCAAGGAAGAGTATTGCTAACACCTTTGTATGGACTTGGCAATCCTACTGCCGTCATACGTTTATTAGCGGTCCACTCAACATATTCACCTAATAGTTTTGCATTTAATCCAATCATTGATCCGTCTTTGAACAAATAGTCTGCCCAAGCCTTTTCTTGGTTTACTGCATCTACAAATAGTTGTACCATTTCGTCCTGAGTTTCTTCTTGGATACGAGCAAAGTCAGGATCATCTTTGGGCATCAGTTTTAATAGTGTTTGGGTACTGCCCAAATGCACATTCTCATCTCTACAAATAAGTTTAATAATTTTAGCATTGCCTTCCATCTTCTTAAGTTCAGCGAATGCCCAGCTACATGCAAAGCTCACATAAAATCTTACACCTTCTAAGATGTTTACACTCATCATTGCTTTCCATATTAGCTTTTTAAGTTCATATAAGTCCACTGTAATTTTTTTACCATTTACAGTATGTGTTCCTTCACCAAGTAAATTATACCAACTACCCATCTCAATAAGGTCGTCATAATGTTTACTGATATCTCCAGCACAATCTACAATCTCTTGTATATCCATCATTTCGTCGAATATAACACTTGGATTTGAATATACATTTCTAATAATATGTGTATAACTGCGACTGTGAATAGTTTCATTAAAAGTCCATGTAGTTACCCAATTTTCAAGTTCGGGTAAACTTACAAGTGGATTAAAGCTGTCAGCTGGGGCTCTACCTTGCACACTATCCAATAGTATTTGTCTTTTTAAATTACTTGTAAAAATATGTTGTTCATGGTCTGTTAGTTCTTTAAAATCTTTTGCATCACGCAACACATCTACTTCTTCTGGTCTCCAAAAGAATCCTAACTGCTTATCAGTTAGTTTATCAAATTGTCGATACTTTAGTGTATCATACCTCTGGATGTCTACCCCTCCATTAGGATCCAAAAACATCAAACTTTCGAGGTGTTTATTTCTAGCTTTTGCATTTAATACTGACATTTTTCTCTTTCTATATTACACAACTTTCACAATCTTCTTCTTCGATTTCATTTTCTGGTACAGTTATATTAGTTGATTCTGTTAATTTGTCAACATCTAATTCGCCTTGTCCGTCATAGGTGTTGAAATAATACAACTGTTTGCCACCATATTTGTAAAAAATCATCAAGTGTCTTAGCATCTCACTCATGCTAATTTTTTCATCTTCATAAAATACTGGATTGTAACTAGTATTGACCGATATACCTTGGTCAACATATTTTTGTAGCACTGCCATAATTTGCAGATACCCTTCGGGAGAATGTTGATCCCAAAGTAATTCATATTTGTTTTTTAATTTGTGTATGCCTGGCACCACTTGTTTTAGTACTCCGTGTTTACTTTGCTTAACACTTACCAAACTACGTGGCGGTTCAATTCCATTTGTAGCATTACTAATTTGTGCAGATGTTTCTGCAGGCATAAGTGCCATTAGTGTACTATTTCTAATTCCTGTACGTTTTAGCTGATCTCTTAGTGATTTCCACGGCATACGTTCCTTATGTTTTACTAACTCGTCTACATCTTGTTTGTAGGTTTGATTAGGAGTAAGACCTTTACTATACTTTGTTTCGTTGTTCCACAAACAAGGACCTTGTTCTTCAGCCAAATCAGCACTTGCTTTGATAAGATAGTAACTCCATGCTTCAGCATATTCATCAATCATGTCCAGATTAGGCTGTGTATATGTCATATCATTTTTAGCCATCCAATAGGCTAGATTAATTACACCTACTCCTAAAGGTCTTCTTCCTGCGGTGGCATTTTTAGCCGCCTTTACAGGATAATTCTGATATGTTAATAATGCGTCTAATCCTCTTACTGCCAATTCGCATGGTTTGGCGAAATCTTCAGGTGTCTTAATTCTTCCCCAATTGATTGCACTCAATGTACATAATGCAATTTCTCCATCTTCGTCGTTGAAATCATTCAAAGGTTTAGTAGGTAAATCAATTTCTGCACACAAGTTGCTTTGTTTAATTGGTGCGACTTCTTCGATAAAACTGCTATGACTGTTTGCATTGTCTACATTTTGTAGATAAATTCTACCTGTGTTTTTACGTTCTTCCATAAACATACTAAACAGTTCTGTTGCACTGATTGTTTTTTTGCGTAACTTTGTATTGCGTTCTGCACGTTCATATAGTTCTTTAAATTTATCTTGGTCTGAGAAAAATGCTTCGTACAAACCAGGAACATCACTAGGAGAGAACAATGTAATCTCTGCATTGCTAATCAATCTTTCATAAAACAATTTGTTAAATTGTACTCCGTAATCCATATGTCGCACACGATTATCATCTGTACCTTTGTTGTTTTTCAGTACAAGTAGGTCCTCTACTTCGTAGTGCCATATAGGATAATAAAGTGTTGCCGCTCCATTGCGTACACCACCTTGACTACAACTTCTTGTAGCACTTTGAAACATTTTATAAAATGGTATTACTCCTGTGTGATAAGCGTCTCCTTTACGGATTGGACTTCCGAGTGCTCTAATGCTACCGGCACCAATACCAATTCCGGCTTTTTGGCTGACATATTTAACAATGCTACTAGTAGTAGCATTAATGCTATCCAAACTATCATCGCTCTCAATGAGGACACAACTCGAGAATTGACGTTGCGGAGTTCTAACGCCAGCCATAACAGGAGTAGGCAAGCTAATATAAAAAAGTGAAATAGCGTCATAATAATCCTTTACCCATTGCAATCTTGTTTCTCTCGGGTATTCAGCAAACAATGTAGCTGAAATAAGCATATACGCCATTTGTGGAGTTTCTTTGATTATATTTGTTACACGATTTTGTACAAGATACTTGCCTCTCCATTGTTCCATGGCGGCATAGGTCATGTTTTCATCTCTATCGTGTTTTAGATGTGAATTTAATTCATTCCATTCTTCTTCTGTGTATTTTTCCAGTAGTTCAGAATCATAAAATCCTTCTTCTACATTTGTTTGTACTAATTTTAAAATGTGCCATGGTTCGAATTGTCCATAAACCATTTTACGCAAATGATAGCAAATTAGTCTACCCGCAACCCATTGATAATTTGGTTGTTCTTCGCTTATTAAATCTGCGGCACTTTTAATGAGTGTTTCTTGTATCTCGCTACTGGTAATACCATTGTAAAATTGTAAACTGCTTTTTATTTCTACTTCACTTGCACTTACACCTTTGATGTTATCACATGCATAAAATACAACTTTGTGTAACTTTTCTAAATCTAGTGTGTCTTTATTACCGTTGCGTTTGATTATTTGAATTTCACTCATTATGTTTTCCTTGTCTATTCTTGTACTTATTCTGTATACAACACAGGTTATGTATCATGATTTGATTACATCTGCAATTTTTTTGCGAAAGCTAATTTGAACATTTCCGGTTGGTAGTGTACTTATCGCACCGTGTTCATAATTAAGCAGATACTTATTGTCAATCAATGTACAAAGTGATTGTATACTGTTCTCCCTGTCTGTGATAAAAAATAGTTCATTAGGTATACTTTCGTTTGCATAATATATTGTATAACTCATTCCTAATGCAAGACTATTCTCACAAAAATTTCCGCTGTGTAGCATTTCCCACGGCGTAGGCCATGTGCTACTATCAACTGGATCAATAATCCTACTACTAATAGGAGCCATCTTCCACCAGTCAACTACCGTTTTACAGACAGCTTTAGTGTTGTCTGTATCCAAACCTTTACGAAACACCCGCCATTGTTTTAATCTTGAGCTAGGTGAATCAAACCAAGCAGTGTGAATTAATTGCTGTTCCACAGTTGATATGTATATTTTAGTTTCGATATAAGGTTGCTTGTATCAGTGTACTGTAATTTCATTGTATTTGCAACAGAAATATCTACTCCAAATGTAATTCCTACAGCCGCTGTCTCTGTATGGTTATCATCTATTGTGCTTGTGCTTGCACTAATATCTGTACCAAATCTAAGTTGTCCTATTCTGACACCGTTATTGTTTTCCAATGTATAGTCCATTACAACAACATTGTATTCACTAGTATCAATTTGAAATCCTGTATCTGCATTGTTTCCACTTGCAGGTAGACTGATTTCACTAGGAATTGTAACATCACTTACTATATCAATTTCACTATTAAAACCAACTGTTATAGCACCAGTGGGAGGACTTGCAAACGTTAATGTAGTACCGCTTATCGTATATGTGCTTGCATTTACTGGACTGCCCGCAACAAATACAGTGGTAATATTAGGTCTGCTAAGTGCTAACGGCAAGGTAAAAATTGTAAGCACACCATTACCCGTGCCGACACCTACTGTGTCGTTACCTATGAATAATCGTCTACTGTCTTTTGCATATCCAAGTTCGCCTGGATCTAACACAGGCAAATCTGAGAAATTGCCTTGTCTCACTGTTATTTTGCTTATTCTTGTTTCTGCCATTGCTTACTCCTGATACAGTATTTATGACAAGTTGTAGAACTCTTCGACTCTTCGTGCCCACTTTTCTGTCCATGACTCAAATTCTTCTGGGCCGACTTCGAACAGTTGAAACTCACATTCTCTACTGCACATAAAAATTGCCGCTCTGTTAATTTTAGTTTCGAATACTTCGTTGTGAGCCATACCATATGCCGCGGCTTGCATAAAGTAGTCATCAATCCATTCACGTTTCTTAGGTTTGTTTGTTTGCTTGAAATCCATTATGTGTGGTTCACCTTTGTATACACCAACCAAATCAGTTGTGCCTGCATACAGTTGTGGGTAACACAAGTTTACTTCACTTCCCCAAATTTCATCCAAGTCTGCTTCTATATTTTGCTTTACAGTATCAGCCATCATCTTGGCTTGCAAGATACTGTCGCCATCGTACTCTTCGTTCTTTACCCAATGCTCCAATATGTTGTGCATGATAGTGCCAACATTGGCGGCTTCGGTAACTATTCTTTGAGCATTTGCTTCACCCACTCTTTTCTTCCAACGGTTGAGAGCTTCTCTCTTTTCCTTGGGCTTGGTCTTATCCAATATAGTGGTGACACTAGGAACTGGATCGCCATACGGATTTTCATACAAACGTTTTCCATTCACGCTCTTCCTTTTAAATTCCTTGTACGGGTAGGGTGTAGTTATTTTTAACATAGTTAAATGTAACAGAAAATGACTCTGATGTCAATGCCAAGTTTGCCATCTAGGGTCAAAATATGCCAATATAACTGAAAGTATTATACAGATAATTGTCGCTTGTTGATTTCCACTAAGGGAGTTCCAAAGCATAATCAGTTTAATATGATATCACCCACTTGAGTGTCTTGCCTGTGGAGGTGTTTTTAAGACGTTCGATAGTATATCCAAGTTGTTGAAAATATAATATAACTTGATTCATCTGATCTGTTTTTGGTCGACTGGTAGCATTGCCTTGCCAACAGTTAAAGTAATCAACACTTGTTGGATTAGTAGCAGTTTTTGTACCTGCTGTAAGTCCTAAATCAGCATTAGCTGTACCTGTGCCTGCTCCTACTTCGAATGTCCATGTAAGTGTTTGACTACAGGTAAATGTAAGTACAAGATTGTTACTAGCATTTTTACTTGCTACCAGTCCTGCTAATCCTTGATAATCATTGATATCTGCTATAATTGAATTTAAGTTTGTACCAGTACCACCAAGTAAAATAGTTTGACCTTGTACTATTATTGCATCACCTGGAGTAATAGTTGGGTTTGCTACAGTTCCGGTTAGAACAATATCAGGTGTTGATTCGGTCATTGTTGTACCATCTGACACAGTTGTTTCATATAAGCCATTGCCTGCATCTGTGATAACCTGTTTCATTAGTGCCTGCGTTTCGTTGAAAATAGTAAGGTCTGCTCTAGCTATAGTTCTAGCTGATGTTTTGTTAATACTATAACTCATTGTTTCATATCCTTATCTATTTGTTTTTGTGCCATTTTACTTACTGTTTGATCTTCTGGATCAGCATCGGAACGGGGTAATGCTGTATCCAGTGTGATGTCTTTTTTGTTGGCACTTCCAACTATTGTTATTGTTGCAAGCATGTCAATTAAACTTGTTACGTCAATACTATAGCCCATTGCACGAAGTTTTGATAATACCATATTTGTTGGTATTTTTGTTTTCATATTGGCTTTTGCCCTAGTCAATAATTCTTCTAGGTCATTTAAAATATCGCCTTGATCTTCAAATAAAACTTCGTGTATAAACATTAGGTTTTAATTCCCAATCGTCTTTTTTCTGCCGCTGAAAGGTCTCTATTATTATAACTCAATGCTGGGTTACTAAGTGCTGATTTAACTTTGCCGAAAGCATTTGCTATACCTGATGTTATATCAGTTCCAATATCACCAATAGTTTTTGTTGGATTTGGGTTTACTGCTCTAGACCTAGTCTTAAATTTCTTGTTCTGAGCTGTACCTTTAAAATCCATTGGCTTTGTGTCGACTTTTGGCTTTGGTTTTGGTACTTCTATCGGTGGCCCACTTGGAAGTTGTTTTCCAAGAAATGTGTCACTTTTAGGTCTTAAATCACCAATTGGTACATTTGGTCTTGTGACAAAAGCATCTTTATCTATATTCTTATAGTTAGGGCTTGGTATTTTTCTATAACCTTTACCATCACCTAAATCACCTTCTAATCCTCGACCTTGAAACTTTCTTAGGTTAGCATATGGATCATTCATACCTTTAAATTGGCTTACTGGAGGTAAATCTTCAGTGAGTTCATTTATTACATTTATAAAATGCTCTTGCGTCATAGCACCACTCTCAACCATTTTAAAGAGCTTGTCCTTACTCTCTAAAAACTTTTTTTCGGCTAACGCACCTTTCTCCATATCAGCTAAAGCACTTTCACCTTTAAGTTCTCTGCCTACTGGATTTTCTTCTCCTGCCTCTGCTTCGTCACCACCAAAATCATCTGGTGCTTCCATGTCAGCGTCAGCATCCATTGGAGGTTCTTCTGCTCCCATATCTGTTTGCATTGGTTCACTTACTTGTTCACCTCTTGCGGCGAGTGTTGCATTTTCAACTGCTGTTTTGGCTGTCTTCATTGCATCAAGTAAAGTTCCTAAGGCGGCATCAGCGGCATTATTGTATGCTTCTGCTACTTCAAAACCTACTTGCTCTTTCATTGCGTCTACAATTGGCATAAGTTTTTGTACTTGCATTTCAGCTACGTCTTCAACCATACCTTGCATTTCGTCAACTAGTTCTTGTGCGGCTAACAATACTTCTGCTTGATCCAAGTCAGCTTCCATTACTGTGCTTTCTTTTTTCATTTTTTTGCCATCGCTTCTAGTTGGTGCAATTTCACTCAAATAAGTTTTGATTTGATGTGCTATTAACCCTAGTTTATTGTACTGTGGATTTTCCCAGTACTTGAGATCGCTCTCTTTAATTGCCATTAACTTGGCGTTTGTTGTTGTCAACATCCTGTTAAGTGAATCAGTACTCATCTCAGACAGATCAACCTCATGGTCAAAAGTTTGTGACAGTATCTTATTCAACTTTTTTGCATTATGTTGACTTGAATTTAAATCGTTTAGATACATGTTTCTATTCCCGTTCCTTATATTGTATTTATAGTTTTTGCAGTATTTGTTGTTTTGCACTGTGCAGTCGGTTTTGTGCCGCACTCATCTTTGCCAACATAACATCTTCATTAATTGATTTTCTAGCTTTTGTTTTATACATATAAACTTCATACAATGCATTGTTGTAATCAAGGTCTGCTTTAAGCAGGTCGTCTACTTTTTTATATTTGTTAAGCATTAAGTTTTTTACAATTCCCATTGCTGTTTCAAACAATGCAATATCTCTGTGCAAAATTCGTTTACCTTCACAGATATTATAAAATCTTTTTTGTTTACCAGCAAACTTTTGTAGTACAATATCAATCTTATAGTTTTGTACACTAACACTGTTTTCAGTCACCTTCTGATTGATTGCAACATTTAAATCTATATCTCGTTCGGCACGTTCAGCAACTATTTTAGTTGTTTTGTCTACACCTTTTAGCTTTGTTAAGATGTCGTGCATAGCTTTGGTTTGTTCGTCCATAATTACCTCGTATATTTGTTGGTGTTAATTCTATAAGAAACTTTCTTTTCTTTTGTACTTTTTTCTAATATTCCTCTACCCACAAGTGATTGTGCAATAAACTGTTCTCTCTCATTCAAATCTTCTTTTGATAATTGTTCAGCTTCACTGAACTTTTCTTCGATAAATTTATTCTCTCTGGTGTTTAGCCAGGTATAAATTCCACCTTTAGTTACAATAGCTCTCATTATGATTGTCCTTCCGGTGCTTGTGCTTGTTGTGGATTTATAAGTCTTGTTGGTAGTCCAGTTGCAATTTTTTTACCTAATCTAACATTACGTCTCATAGCTTGACTGTTTTTAATATTAATTTCTCTGTTTTGGTCCTGTGCTTTATTTTGCATACGCTTGTTGGCATTTTTAACATCATCTTGATACTCTCTGTTTTGAGCAACACCTTGACGCATTCCATATCTTTCTTTGACTACGCCTGCTTTGTCGCCGACTTTTTTTCCAGGAGCATTATAAACTGTTCCGCCTTTTTGTTTTTGTAGTTTTCTCATGTCTGCTTTTGAACCTTTGGCAACATATTCTCCATCAATAACAAGTCCATACATAGTAGATTTTGGAATAGCTTCTACTACTTTGTTTTCTTTAAGATTGTAACAATTACATTTTTTACAACTTGAATCACATGAACATTCACTAACAGGTGATCCACAGCAATCCTTATTGCACATCAGAACACCATCTTTAATCCATGTGTTGTTCTTTGAGTACTTGTCGTCAATTATGTCCATAATCTTCATGTTATTTTCTCCGCTTGTTCAATCTTTTAAGTGCCTTACTTGCTGGATTGAATCTTTTGGTTCTTTGAGCTTTGCGAGCCATACGTTTACCCATACGAGCTTTGGTTTTTTTCAGCGTTAAACGTTTTTTAATATCAATAGGAGCACTACATTGT
>MDTE01043769.1_pt1 | contig 14165 bp, 26 predicted proteins | sample 811231 | NCBI WGS metagenome assembly MDTE01 (sample SAMN05326651, study PRJNA326480) | marine metagenome | isolation source: seawater | place: Indian Ocean: Red Sea | collected 2010 | reverse complement strand
TATTGACCTTGTAGATTTTAAATTGGAGTTTGGATACGATGCTCACGGCGATTTATTCCTGGCTGATGAACTATCACCTGACAACATGCGACTCTGGAAGAAAGACACCAGAGAAAGGTTTGACAAAGACCTCTTCAGAAAAGACGAGGGAGATATAGTAGAGGCATATAAATATATTTTACGGAGTCTTAGACAGTTTGTTTAGTGGGTTTTTATTATCCTGAAGGTTATTTTGGTCCTGTATGTGATTCACCAGTAAGTGATGAGGACATACAGAACAGGGCACGTCCTGCTATAAAGGATGACCCTGATAAGAGGGTCAGTGTAATTAATGGGATGAATCCTGATGATTTTGATTTTATTACAGACTATATTGATCCATCATTACCATTTTATATTGGTAAGGATTGTAAGGTAGATAAGGATGGTAATTGGTATGACTGTAAGGATAAGTTTATAGGTGGTGATATAGGATCAGACACAGGTCCACTACCTTTACCTGGATTCTCAGATAAGTTTTTTATTCCAGATCATGAACCAGATCAGTGTACTAGATCTGATTCTGATATTAATATAAGACCAAGAACATTTTATACTGCAACTGGAACTCAAGTAACTAAGTATTCAAGACAGAAATCTACTCCAGTTACCTTTCCTGTTTGGTCAGAAGTACAAGAGATATCAACACTGTCAGGTACTTTAAGTGCTGCCTTCTCCTCTGATGGACAGAACTTAGTCTTTACTGGTACAGGTAAAGCAAATGTATTATTAAAGTTTCAATGGGCAGATAGTCCAAGTACTGCTGGTGTTTCATGTAATGCTATTACTGTTAATGGACAGACCTTTACAAGAGGAGATGGTAATTTTGGTGGATCCTATTCAGGAGAAGAGATTAAAGGATGGGAACAGAATGGTGCTGGATCATATCCAATTACCTATACAGATTTAAATTCAGCAAACAATCCTATTCGTGTAGAAGATGCAGGACAGAGGATATGTTTATTGGATGGTCATGGTAGTGATTGCAATGGAAACTTTACGATACATGAAATCAGAGCTCAGACATTAACAACTCACACTGGTGGATACTGGAGTGATGAAGGTAACAAGTATGCTGTATGGGTTAACCCTATGGAATGTACGTTGCCTATGTTGGAGCAGACTGTTACTTATCAGATACCTATTCCTTCTGATGGTACATATGGATTTACATTTGGTTGTGATGATAACGCAACCATGTTTTTAAACAATGAAACCAGTGCATTTTTAACTGCTCAAGGTGGTATCTTTGCTGGTGGTACATATAATAATCCATACACAGGAACGAGATCATTGACTGCTGGTACATTAAAGATGACCATTAACTGCACTAACTCTGCTGCTGGTTATCTTACTGATGGTCAACCGACACCTAACTCACTAGCCTATTCATGGATAAGAAATCCTGGTGGATGGTACGTTAAAATATGTAAGGATGGAGTTTGTTCAGGTACTACCACTAGTACATGGGTAAGGTCTGGTCCTCATCCAGCATGGACACAGTTTATGAATGATTATGCAGTGTATCCATCTAACAATGCCACGATGGAAGGTGTTAATCATACTCAGAGTTATAATGCACAGGTATCAACTGCTGGAAACTATACTCTTGATTGTCAGGCAGATAACTATGCATCATTTACATGGGATGGTACTTCAATAGGAAGTATAGGTCAGAATGTACCACCTTTTAATGGTGCATTCACATCTATGCAGACACTTAACATTAATAATGTTACTGTTGGTCCGCATGTTTTGGTTGCAACTGTGCTTAATGGTACGGGTAACACGTCATGGACAACCAACCCTGCTGGTGTTGCTTTCCAGTTGAAAGATCCGAGTGGAAATGTTATACTATCTTCAACAGATCTGAATCAGGCAGGTAGTGACAGTTTAATATGGCACACCAGAATGGCTACAGGATATGAACTATACACAACATAAACATGGATATACCTAAGATTAGGAAGGAAGATCTTCCAGAAAAATTAAGAGAAATTATTGGTGATGTTGACGCTGAGTTTGAACCTCTTGTTGATCCTGATGATATTATTACCATGCCAGAGTGGGATGGTAAGAAATTTTGGGGTGAAAAAGAGGAGTATATTGACAAGTTTCGTAAGCACTTGACAGAAATGTAAAGATATGTTATTATAAATACTTCTTCAACACAGGACTCGAAACAATCGTAACCCTGCGTAGATGCAAAACGGTTCCCCATGTCGGGGGAGCTATCATCCGCAGGGTCTTTTAGTATCCTTGCGAGACACTTAAACACAATCATGTCTATTAAATCAACAATCGCTGCTCTTGCAGCATCTCCATTCCTTCTCGCTGGTGCAGCTTTTGCTGGTCCATACGTGAACGTCGAGAGCAACCTCTCATATCCTGATGGAGATTACTCTAAAGCAACTACTGACGTTCACATCGGTTACGAAGGTGAAACTGAAGGTGGTAAAGTAGCATACTACGTACAGGGTGGTCCAGCTCTTGTTCATACTGACTCTACAGATGACACAGAGACTGAACTATCTGGTAAGATCGGTGCTTCTATCGCTGCTACTGAGGACCTAGCATTCTATGCAGAGGTTTCTGGAATCAGCAACGGAGAAGATAGCGACGGTGACAACATCGTTGACTGGGGTGGTAAGCTCGGTGCTAAGTTTGTATTCTAAGTTTTAGGATATATACTTTATACAACAAGGGTATCTTCGGATACCCTTTTTTCTTCTGAACTATTATGAATTTCACAGTTTATACACGTGGCGGTTGCCCTTATTGCACACAGGTTAAGCAGGTTTTAGGTGGGAAAGGATATAATTATGTGGAGTACTCATTAGATAAAGACTTCACAAGAGAAGCATTTTATGGTCAGTTTGGTAATGGATCTACTTTCCCTCAAGTAGTTTTAAATGGAACAAATCTTGGTGGGTGTACTGATACTGTTAAATACTTGCGTGAAAATAATATGATTTGATGGAAGAACTATACGATCTGGTTGAACATGCTATTGATAATGCATTTGAGAATGAAGACTATTCGTTTAACTGTTATCAATATTTGATACAACAGAGTATTGATAAAGAATCGGTTAAAGAATTTATTGTATCATCAACAGCAGGTAACACAGCTCTTATCATCAGGGATTTACGTTTGTATATTCAGGAAGATGAGACTACTGCAACAGAAGCATACGGTCACCTTGGTAAAGACCGAGCACGTGTTGTAATTGATTACCTATATGCTATACTAAATGATGCAGTACGTTACAGTAGATGAAAGTTACTATTCTTGGAGCAGGTAACGCAGGTTGTTTCACTGCAGTTCATTATGCATTCTTTACTCGACATCATGATGTTGAGATTGAATTAATACATAACCCAGATATCAAACCAGAACCAGTAGGACAGGCAACGTTTCCAAATGAACCTGAACTACTGGATGATGCTTTAGGTTTCAACTGGCATAACAATACTATAAATGCTACACCTAAGACAGGTATATTGTATGAAGGTTGGGGTAAAGTAAATGATGAAGTCTTTCATCCATTCCCTTCTCATGCATTAGGTATGCATTTTTCTCCTTCGGAGATGCAGAATTATATTTTAAAGTCAGGATTTTTTAAGGTAGTAGAAGATGATGTACCTGATCCTAACGATGTAGATGCTGATTATATTTTTGATTGTAGAGGTAAACCGAAAGACTATAGTGACTATGATACTCTGATCAATCCTATCAATGCTGTAGTACTAGCTAGACCTAACTGGGATACATCAACAACACTGTGGACAAGATCAGTGGCAACACCTGATGGTTGGGCATTTATTATTCCAACTAAGGTATCTTCAGGAGCAATAGGTTACTTGTATAACAGTGACATAACTTCTAAGGAAGATGCTGAATCAAATCTATTGGATATGTTTGATGCAGAGGTTACTAATCATTTAAACTTTAAGAGTTACTGTGCAAAGAATCCTGTAGTTGATGATAGAATATTCTTGAATGGTAACAGGTTATTTTTCTTAGAACCTTTAGAAGCAACAGCAGTTCATACTTATTTGCAGTGGGCAAAGGATGCCTTTACTGTAACCTGTCTTAAGAAAGCAACAGCACTTGATGCGTCTGCTCATATCATTTCACATATAAAAGAGTTACAAAATTTTATTCTCTGGCACTATCAGTTTGGATCTAAGTATGATACACCGTTCTGGAAGTATGCATCATCGTTAAAGTTTATGGATCCTAAGTTTGATTTTATATTAAATCAGGTTGACGAGTTGGATATTAATGAGATAAAATTTAGAGAGATCGTAGAAGACAACCCAGCTTACGGTGCGTGGCATCGTAGTAGTTTGAAGTGGTGGAAGGATGGGATGACAATTCCTCAGAAATATGCTATACTTGATAGCAGCTAAATAAATCTAGCTAAGAGAGGTAACATGGAAATCGCTTTAGTAGTACTAACTGTGGTAGGTGCCTTTCTTCTGGGGATAGTAATCTCATGGTTAGCCAAAGGATATGTAGAAGACTACATTGAAAATGCTGCTTACTCAAAGTCGATTACGCACCCTGAGATGCTGGATGAAAATGGTAATCTAATACACGATGAACTCATTTACATTCGCAAAGACATACTTGAACTTGAAGATGAAGATGAGGATTAATTATTATGCCTAAAACTATGGAGAATAGTAACCCAAGGTTACTAATCAGTGAAATCTTACGTAAGGTTTCTAACGCAAAGACAAAAGCAGAGAAGGTAGACCTTCTCAGGGTGAATAACTCACCTGCTTTACGCATGCTATTGATCTGGAACTATGATGACAGTGTGATCTCTGAGATCCCTGAAGGAGAAGTACCATACACTCCTAATGAAGCACCTGTAGGAACAGATCACACTCGTTTAGAACAGGAATACAGGGGGTTCTATCGCTTTGTTAAAGGTGGTGATCCTAAGTTGAAGGGTTTAAAACGTGAGTCTATGTTCATTCAACTGCTTGAAGGACTATCTGCTGAAGAAGCAGAACTTCTATGCTTGATTAAGGATGGTAAGTTAACATCAAAGTACAAGCGTATCACTAAGGCAGTTGTTGCTGAGGCATTCCCTCAGATTGAATGGGGTGGTCGTTCATGAGTGAAGAGATAACAGAAGAGAAGAAGGAAGAAAAGAAATCTCCTTCTAATCCTGGGTGCTGTATTATTCATGAAGATTGTGACCCAACTCTTGCTACAGATAAGAAGTTGCCTTATACTTCTTTCCTTGTAGAATATATGAAAGAAGGTCGTATTGGATATGATATAACTATGACTTCTAAAGAGTCAGATTTATTTGATATGTATTATGACTTCTATAAGAAAGACTTTAAGTCTTTTAAACAAACTGAAGGTAGAGTAGCACCAAACTTATGGAACCGATCAACATCCAAAAAGAAAAAATAATGAGTGTCTATGCTAAGAAAGACACTGTACCACCTCCACAAGAGGTAACTAAGAAGGTTCTTTCTGATGAAGAACTTGGTAGAAGAATTGTAGTACAATTTCTTTGGGATATAACTTCCCCTATAGTACTAATGTTCCTATGGAATTGGATAATGCCTGGCCTATTTGGTCTTGCTACCATTGGATACCTTAAGGCACTTGGTATCGTTGTAATGTCTCGTATATTATTTAAGCATGACTCAGCACAATAAAGTATGTTTGATCTCTGTTACACCTGATGCAGAGAAAACCATTGGATATATTGCACGGGTTTCTAACCCTAAGAATCAAAAGAACCCTAAGGTGGGTGGTCTATTAAGGTATTGTATAGATCATGGGCATTGGAGTGTCTTTGAACAGGCATTCATGACCCTTGAGATCAGTACTACTAGAGGTCTCGCTGCACAGATACTGAGACATAGATCATTTACCTTTCAAGAATTCTCACAGAGGTATGCTGATACTAATCTATTAGCAGATGAGATACCTTTACCCCAACTACGTCGTCAGGACACTAAGAATAGACAGAATAGTATTGATGACGTTGATCCATTCCTTGTTAAGAAGTATCAGATCCTAATGGAGGAACACTTCAAGCATTCGATGGAGTTATATAATAAGATGTTAGATGATGGTATAGCAAAGGAGTGTGCACGGTTTGTACTACCTCTTTGTACACCTACCAAACTGTACATGACTGGTAGTATACGATCATGGATTCACTATATAGATTTACGTTCTGCAAATGGTACGCAGAAAGAACACATGGATATTGCAGAGGCATGTCGTGATCATTTCGTCTGTAACTTCCCTATCATTTCTGAAGCACTCGGTTGGTGCCAAGGTGATGAGTGTGACTGTAAGGATGTTAACTACTGGAATGATGTTCAACCATGCATTCGGATAGACTGAGACCATATACACCCAATAGAACTTTTCAACAATGCCTCGTTACGATTTTATTAATAAGAAGACAGGTGAGATTATTGAGCTTACTATGTCAATGAATGACCTCGATAAATATAAAGAGGAAAATCCAGACATGCAAAGGTACTTTGGTAATCAAAAGACCGATGCCATTTATGGCAATCCTAAACAGTCAGACGGATTTAAAGAAGTAATGTCTAAAGTCCAGTCAGCACATCCACTTGCAAACCTAAGTCGTTTTACATAATGCCACGAGCGAAAAAGAAGAACGGTACTACACCAATCCATATGGGAATGAGTGTAAAAATGATGAAAAGAAAGAAGCCTATTGACAAGTCATACATGACTGAGATCAAGCCTCTTACTGACAATCAAAAGATTGCTTTTGATGAGTATAAGGCAGGTAAGAACTTGCTTTTACATGGTGCTGCTGGTACAGGTAAGACATTTATCATGTTGTACTTGGCATTGCAAGAAGTATTAGATGAGAATACGTCCTACGAAAAAATTTATATTGTTAGGAGTCTTGTTCCTACTCGTGAAATTGGGTTTCTTCCTGGCGATCATGAAGATAAGTCCCACCTTTATCAAATCCCTTACAAAAATATGGTAAGGTATATGTTTGAGATGCCTGATGAGAATTCATTTGAGATGTTGTATGATAATCTCAGGGCACAGGAAACAATAGACTTCTGGTCTACATCATTCATTAGAGGTACTACACTAGACAATGCTATCGTTATAGTGGATGAGTTTAGTAACCTGAACTTCCACGAACTTGATTCAATGATCACTCGTATAGGTGAGGACTGTAAGATAATGTTCTGCGGTGACATTCAACAGACTGATCTAACAAGAGACGCAGAGAAGTCTGGTATCTCAGACTTCATTAAGATACTTGAGCAGATGAAATCATTTGCCTGTGTTGAGTTTGACTTTAAAGATATTGTCAGGTCTGGATTGGTCAGAGAATATCTTATTGCCAAATATAATTCAGGGTTTTGATTCAAATTATCCGCAAAAAAATCTCGCCATATTTTTTGACCCCTAAGGTTTTTTATGTACACTATTGAAGATTTCATTGGGGTCTTTCCTAATGCATTAGACAGCAAGTATTGCGAGGATCTAATAAAACATTTTGAATATTGTAAAGAGAATACAACATTCATTAGACCAAGAGAAGCAGAACATCATAAGATCGATGATGATCAGATGTTATATAATGACTTTGCATTTGAGCATGATATAATATGTGGATTACATCACCAATTTAATAAGACATTCTTTGATGCTACTCAAGCATGTCTGGAGTTATATAAAGAAAAGTATTCTATCCTTACTACACCTAAAAGGTCAGCAGTATTTGATGTAAAGGTACAGAGGACATTACCAGGTCAAGGGTTCCATATTTGGCATGCAGAAGCGATGAATCGTTTTTCATCACCAAGGTACTTGACATATACGCTATATTTGAATACAATAGAAGAAGGTGGAGAAACTGAGTTCATTTATCAGAAGCGTCGTATTAAACCAATACAAGGTACACTTCTAATATGGCCAGCAGCATTCACTCACACCCATCGTGGTAATCAACCGCTAAGTGGTCCAAAATATATCGTAACAACCTGGGAAGAGTTCTACTAATGTTTAAATTTATCGATGTTAAAATAGATCAACCTCAGGTTGAACCTATAAACAAAGATGGAGTACGGTATTACCCTATTCCTGGTGCTGATAAATACTATCCGAGTGTTACCTCAATCACATCGTTTAAGAACGCAGCATTCTTCGCAGGTTGGAGAAAAAAAGTAGGTGAGCATGAGGCTAATCGAATCACTGCTAGGGCTACACAAAGAGGTACTACGTTTCATAGTATCGCTGAAGACTATTTCAAAGGTGACTTAGATCTTAACAAGTACTTGGAAAATAATCCATTACCTGTTAGAATGTTTCAATCAGCGAAGGATACACTCAATCGTATTGATAATATAAACTGCTTGGAAACTTTTCTATACTCACATTATCTTGGTCTTGCTGGTCGTGTAGACTGCATCGCAGAGTTCGATGGTGAGTTAGCAGTTATCGATTTTAAAACCTCAACTAAAGAAAAGCAAGAGAACTGGGTTGAACATTACTTTGTTCAAGAAACTGCATACGCAGCAATGTTCTTAGAACGTACTGGTATTGAGGTAAAGAAAATTGTCACACTCATTGCGGTTGAAGACGGGTCTGTACAAGTGTTTGAGAAGTACAATCTTGATGACTATTTACAATTACTTAAATCTTACATCGAGGAATTTGTTAGGAGTAAGAATGCCTAAAGAACAATTAGATGATAAATTTTTAACTCCGACCAAATTCTCGGCAGAGATAGAACGACTAGTTCACACCAGTGAGGGACTGATCTCTTACATAGAGGCAGTAGTAACCTACTGTCAGGAAAATGAAATCGAATTGGAGACAGTACCTAAACTGGTATCGAAACCATTAAAAGAACGATTGAAACATGAAGCACAGCGACTTAATTATATGAAAGCATCATCGAAAGGAGTATTACCCCTATGACACAGGGCACATTTTTTAAGTCAGAACAAGTACAACAGAATTTACACGACATTTTCAATACATATCAAGAGATTGCATCTGTCACTGCTCAACTTCCTAAGATGAATAAGGAAGAGAAGCTAGCACACATCAATAAATGTAAGGGTCTTATTGATAAACAAAAGACTTTTTATACAAGATTGTGTCTCTCTTCCACATCAGGTGATGCAGAGGCAGCAGATATGAAAACGAGAATTGATGCATTGTCCCAAGCATTTGGGTATCAGACCTTAGCACACTGCATGGATGCTATGGTTGTAACCCTTGACAAGGCTTGGAATCAAGAACAATCACGTTGACATCTTATAAATAGTATGCTACGATCATACAGTAGCAACAATACACACAATACGGAGAATACAATTATGTCTTTTGCTTCACTTAAGAAGGCTTCCTCTGCAGGAAATACCTTCGCTAAACTGACACAAGAGATTGAGAAGTTAAACCAACCTCAGGCAGTCGGACAAGATGAAAGACTGTGGAAACCTGAGTTAGACAAATCAGGTAACGGTTACGCAGTAATTCGTTTCCTTCCTGCTCCAGACGGAGAGGACATGCCTTGGGCAAAGATCTGGTCGCACTCATTTAAGGGGCCAGGAGGTCAGTGGTACATCGAGAACTCACTTACTACAGTTGGTAAGGATGATCCCGTTGGAGAACTGAACAGAGAACTTTGGAATAGTGGACGTGAGTCTGATAAAGCAACTGCTAGAGCACAGAAGAGAAAATTATCTTACTACTCTAACATCTATGTTGTTTCAGATCCAGCACATCCAGAGAATGAAGGAAGAGTTTTCCTTTACAAGTATGGTAAGAAAATCTTTGACAAACTTGTCGAAGCAATGCAACCTGCTTTTGAAGATGAGACTCCATTAGATCCTTTCAACCTATGGAAGGGTGCAAACTTTAAGGTTAAGATTCGTAAAGTAGATGGGTACTGGAACTATGATAAGTCAGAGTTTGCAGCACCTGAAACGTTAGGTGGATTTGATGATGATCAGTTGGAGAAGATCTGGAAGCAGTCATACTCACTTGCTGAGTTTGAATCTGCTAAGAACTTTAAGTCTTATGAAGATCTCAAGAAGCGTTTAAACATTGTACTTGGTGGTGCCCCCACTCGTACAGTACCTGTTGTTGATGAGAGTCAAGAAGAGGTTAAACCTGCCAACTGGGGTAAAGAGGTGAGTGATTTTAGAGAGAAAGCAGTTGCATCTTCACCAGTTAATGCTGAGGAGGATACTCTATCGTACTTTGCTTCATTAGCAGAAGAGGACTGATAGGAAACTGTCACATAAGGGGGTTACACACCCCCTTTTTCATGCTATAATTACTACATAATAAAAAGGATTGCAATGAAAAAAGTACTACCCTTGCTGTTACTACCCCTTCTTACTTCTCCTGTTAATGCTGAGAGTATAGGGGATCGTAGTAACCGTCAGGCATATAGAGATGCTCAGGGTATTGTTCGCAATGATAACTGGTTCTACAGAACATATTATCCACCTACTGAGCAGAGAAGACCTCGGTGGAGGGCAAACAATGATTATCAGAGAGGATACTCTAACGAAACAACTTGCTTCCGTGATGAGTATAGAGAAGAGTATGTTCCTGGTACAAAGAATAATCCAGGATATGTAAGGACTTATTCAGAGCAAGTGGAAGTACCTTGTGGTGGAAGAAGACCTACTGTAATACGTGAGAGAACACCGTCACCTGATGGTAACGAGTGTAGTGAAGGAGCAATCCTTGGTGGTATTTTAGGTGGTGGTGCTGGTGCAGCACTATCTCAAGGTGATGGACGTTGGTGGGCAATTCCTTTGGGAGTAGTTACAGGTAGTGTCATAGGATGTGACATTGATGGAGGGTAATTATGACTCCAGACAGACACGATATACCAATCTTAGGAGATTTTTATACTAAAGCAGAGGTAGACAAGATGGTTGCTGATGCTCTTGCTGAGGCAAGGGCAATAGATGAAGCATCAATGCGTAAACATAATAGAGATGCTACTATCATTAGTATGATATTGGGTTTTATATGTTTGGCACTGTTTGTAGATGGTTTACTCAGGATCTTGGGTATTATCCCACCATTTATGGACTTGGATGTTAATGTAATAGATGATATAATAGAGAAAGTTGAGAGTGATGTAATGCCATTAGTACAAAAAGGATCTAAATATATACCACGGATATGATTGATACTTCCCCCAGTTCTATTAGAATGTTCGCTATTATAGTGATGGGAGTTGTGTGGTTTTACTTACTTAATCAACATCTTAGAGACCAATGAATCCGCTAACAGATATGTTATTTTCAATTGTTTGGGTAGTTCTATTTGTAATTGCAATACGGCAAATGTCAAGGGGATGGACTATTGCTGCAGAGCAACGTGAAAGAGCTAGAAACTATACTAACATGAATGTGCGGAATCGTACTGTAACCAAGGTTCCTCATCCTGAGATGGCAGATGTCAAACCAGGAGATGAGTTGATGGTCGTTAATTTTAGAGATGATGTAGATCCGTTACATGAATCCTTAAGGCAACGTATTGATGAAGGTCAAGTCGAAGATCCTTGGGATGAAGATGACGGTGATGGTGATGTCCCTGCAGTAATAAAAAGATGACTTTTTTAATCGCAATAATGTCCTTTGCTAACTTTGTATTCTATCCTCTTGTGATAGGTACAATCATTGCAGTAATTATTGAACAAATATTCAGAGCAACAGGTAATGAAGATGACCCTAAGGCAGTACGAAATGTAATGCTTTCTATGGGTATCAGAAAGTATCTCTACAGACAAGCATGGTTGTTTAACATCATCTGGTTCTTAGGGTATGCTGTATTATTATTTGTGGTCAGACCAGGTCAACAGGCAATGCCAGACATGATCTGGCAAGGTTGATATATTATTCGACTTATAGTTCCAAATAAGTCGCAAAAAAAACTCCGACATTTTTTGACCCCTTTAGGTTTTTCACAATGGCAGATAAACAATCAATTAGATTTAAAATTAGACAAGATGGTATAGTAGAGGAAAAAGTTGAGGGTGTAGCAGGTGATGCTTGCGAAAATCTCACTAAAGACCTTGAAAAGAAGTTAGGTGATCTAACACGTCGCATACATACTTCAGACTACTATAAATCACAAAATACTGTAAACGATGTCACACTTCAGCACAATCAAGACCAAAATTAAAGATCGCAAGGCATTGTTACAGGCACTCATGCTTATGGGTCATCCTGTCCTTGTTGACGAGACATTAAAAAATCCCTCTAACCATGAACATGAAGAAGTCAATGTTCAAATTGCTATAGGGAAGGATATTGGTTTTAGGTGGAATAAGGTTACGGAAAGTTACGAACTCGTAACAGATCTTCAGACTTGGGATCAACCTGTACCTGTAGAAAGGTTTCTTGATCAGGTAGCACAACAATACGCTATTGAGGCAATCTCTGCTGCAGCAAGGGATGAAGGATTTGAGGTCGAAAGTCAAGAACTCAATAATACGGATCAATCAGTAGAAATGGTTGTAACCCGTTGGGTATAAAGAAAACCTTAAATGGATAATTAACTATGCAGTACGATGACATAAAATCATGGTACGAACTAGAACTCCAGAATGAAAAACTTGAATCTATGTTAACCATATATCAAGATCACATCGAGGAATTAGAGGAAGAAAACAAGCAATTACTCGAAAAAGTTGAATTTTTAGAAAAACAACTTGAGTATGAAACTATGGGTCTTCCCCAAGACGATTAAACAGTAACTGTCTCACTTGCTAGTGTAGTTGCGACACCTGATGTAGTAACTGTAGCACTTGGACCATAATCGTATGATGTTACTGTTCCAATTTCGTTAGATTTACTAATACTTCCTGTAACATAACCAGACACATCCAAGAATCTTTGCGCCACATTTAGTGGCGTTTTTTTGTTTTGGAACTCATCAAGTTCTGAATGAGGTTCATAAGCAACTAAATCTTCAAATTCTTGTCTCATTATTTCAAACATGACTGGAGTAGGGATATTAATTAGTCTTTTTTTCTCATTTAAGTAATATTCCCATTCATAGTTACTAATTGGTGTTCTAGATTGGTCTGCTGTTAGTGTGTTTCCATCAACTACAGCACGGAATGAATCATTGACCTGTATACCTTCTTTATACATTACAATATCTTCATTATACATGATTTTTTTAGTTTCATAATGATGTATTGCTTCTGCGTCTTCATATTTTTCATTAACGTAAGATATTAACTCTCTTTGTGCTTTTGGCCATTCATCATAAAAGTCTGTAATATCATTTGCTAATAGAATAACCCAGTCATAATGGGAATTTCCATATAGATCCCAAGACAGAGATGCAGGAGTTTGATCATCCATAAGTTCATATGACTCAAAGGATGCAGCAACTTGCTGCATATCAGGTCTTATTCTGACTCTTCTGAATATATTTTTGACAAGACGATATTTAAAGGATTCTTCATCTTTAACTCCTTCTCCAATATAAACGTCTGGTAATTGTGAAAAATAACCCATTAGTATCCTCTTGTTATGTCTTGACGACTTACTAGTCTTGTTTCAATAAATTGTAATGTTAATGCTATGACTGGTACTTGTATTTGACCACCATGCCGTATACTCTTAAATGATGTATATTGTCCATCTGGAGTATAATTTACACCAATGTTATTACAGAATGATGAGTGTATTTTAAAGTGCATACTTGATGTAGCTTCTCCTTCTCTATACTCTCCAGAAGGGTTCCACCAATTTGAATCATTAGCATTAGGGTTTACCCTCATGAATTTTAGATCAAAGTGATCAGGAATTTTGAAGAATCTTTGATTTTTACTCTGCTCTAACAATTTTTCGTATTTTTCACTTAATGCTTGACCCTTACTTACTTTCTTAGAATCGACTGCACTTCCATCTTGATTATATAGATTTGCATATTTATTTTTGTCTGACACTGGTCCAGTATAATCTTTGTCATTTGACCCAGCTTCAATTTCTGGAGTAGCACCTTCTTTTATCCATGTAATAATATCATGAATCACTACAGCTTCGTCGTATGATTTAGCTAGCAATTTAAAGTTGAATTGATGCTGT
>MDTE01130858.1_pt1 | contig 14167 bp, 10 predicted proteins | sample 811231 | NCBI WGS metagenome assembly MDTE01 (sample SAMN05326651, study PRJNA326480) | marine metagenome | isolation source: seawater | place: Indian Ocean: Red Sea | collected 2010 | reverse complement strand
TTGGCCGGCGGCGCCGCCCGCTCGGTGGACTTTGGCCCCTGGTAGGCCAGTGCAGCCTTGCCCTGTGTCTGCAGACCCGACATCTCCTTGCGCAGGTCGCCCATCCGGCTCTTCAGGAGGGTCTCGTTCTCTGCCTTGATGGCCTGGATCTCCTCGACCGTCTCCCGGATATTGTCCACAAGTTCGTCGACCACTCTCCGCTCTGAAGGCTCACGGTCCAGACCCAGCGAGTGCCAACTCTGACGCAGCGGCCTCAGGTCGGCCTCCAGATCCCTTACTTTGCGCATCAGCGATCGGGTTTCGGCCATATCGGTCGTGAGACCGGCCACATCCATCGCTCGGATGTGTGTGGCCTGGCGGGTGACGGCATCCTTCAGGGCCAAATACTGGTCCTGCTGTATGTTCAGTCGCGCGATCAGATTCTGTCCGGTATCCATATCGGTTACCCCGTCACGCTGAGCTTGGGCATCGGGGGCGCCGCCGGCGTTGCCGTCGCACCCTCTGTCGACTGAACGGCGACTTCCCAAGCCTCGTAAAGGTTCTCAAGCATCCCGATCACTTCCTGGATCCCCTCTTTGTCGATCTCGAGGTTGGCGACCACCAGCTTCCGATACGCATACATGTAGAGCTGATGGAGCGATTCTGCGATGTCACCGGTCTTCATGTCCAGCGCCAGGTTCAACTCCATGATGATGTCCTGAGCTTTGATCAGCTGATCGCCCTTTTCGCCGTATTCCTTACGGTCGATCAGATCCACAGCTTTCTTCAAGGCCTTGATGGCGCCTTGATACAGCATCAGAATCAACTTGCCCGGGGAGGCGGTGTTAACCTGAACCTGCCGATACTGGCCATAAACGTTAGGTTGCGGCATTCGGTCCTCTTTAGGTGGTTATGGGATGGCTGTCAGTTCAGGCTACCTGCTGACCTGCGCGGAAAGAGAGGCGAGCTGCGACCCGAGGAACGAGCCCATCGAGTTCAACTCCGCCAGAGTGGTCTCCATCACCGTGAACTGTCGTTGTAGTGTATTCTGCTTCATTTCCAGTCGTTCCAGCAATCGATCGATCTGTTCATTGTTGGCTTCGATCGTATCCTCGATCGCGCCCTCACGCGTTGCGACCAGGCCTTCGATCGGGTCGGTCATCGATGCCAGAGCACGGCTCAGCTGGTTGGCAACACCTTGGACAACCTGGACGGTGCCCTGATCCTGACCTTGGGCGATCAGTTGCGCCGGGGTCAGGTTGACTCGGATCGCGAGACCGTCCGTGTTGGCATTCCCGTCATCACCGGTCAAGACGCGACCGTCTCCCGTCGCATCCTCACCGTTGATGGTACCGGCCACATCCTCACCGTTGTAGTCACCATCGGCGATTCCGAGTTCATCGACTGACTGGGAGATGTTGAATCCGGCGTCCGATCCATACGCATCCGACGTAATCCTGACCGCACCGCCTTCGTTGGAGGCCGCGATGGCCATCGCGAACCGGCCCTCTTCGGTCGTCTCGAGCTGCCCGAAGTTCAGGTTACCACCGCCCTCGTTCCGCTCGATCAGGACCAACGTCATGGAACTGCTCCCGATCTCGCTGTCCGTAACCTGAATCTGCCCGTTCGCGTCCAAGGACGTCGAAACGGCACCCGCGAACACACTCCGGATCTCGGACAGGAGGTCGTTGATCGTCTGCGTCGTCGGGTCGGAAATCGTGAAGGTTCCAGTAACCCGCTCTCCGTTGTGCGTATCCGCCTGGATGTCGATCGTGTCGCCTGCGACGACGCCGGCGCCGTTGATTCTGTCGAACGTCGTCGCCGCCGTAACCGGTGTAACGCCGTCCGTGGTATTGACTTCGGACCCCGTCTTCACCTCGGCGACATTCGACGCCAGGACGGTGTTGATCTTGTCGGCCACATCGTCGGTCGTGTCACCGGTCAGAAGGTCGATCGTGTCGGACTTACCGGAGACCGAGTCCGTGATCGTCACGGTCGTATCGTTGGCAAGACCGCCCGAAACGTCCGTCGATCCTGTCACATCCCCCTGCTCGGGCGCCGCCGTGATGTTCACGTCATACGTCCCGGCGATTGTGGCATCCGTCTGGAAGACGAACTCGATGTCGCTATCAGAGGAAGACCCGCTCTCGGCCAGCACGTTCTTGACCTTGCTCAGGTCGTTGGCCAACGCGGCGTCGAGCGTCGCGTTGTCGATCTCGAGCAGACCTTCCCGGTTGAAGGCCACACCAAACAGTGAGAGCGCATTCTCGTCCGCCGCCAGTCCGGTGACCGGGTCGATCACGAGAGACCTGAGCTGGGACTGCAGCGTCAGCAGTGTCGCGTCACCCGAAAGCGGACCTGAGGTCTCCAGCTCCTCGTTGAACACGAACTGTTCACTGACCAGCGAGGACGCCGTGTTGAAGTTGTCGACGAGCGACTGGATCGACGCCTTGATGGAAGCCGTATCCTGGGCGACCGACACGGCCGCGTTCGTTCCAGCCTCGGCCTTCAGCAGGTTGAGCGTGACCCCCTCCAGGGCGTCCGTCACCGTATTTGTCGATCGTGAGAGCGAAACACCGTTGACGCGGAACACCGCGTCCTGGCCGGCGACGACCTCGGTTGTCTGCGCGTCCTGACCTTCCGTTGATGCGGCAAAAGTTCCGAACGTCAGGCTTCCGCCTCCCTCGTTGTTGGCCGAAAGCGATACGGACAGCTGACTGTCCCCTGCCGTATCGTCGGTCACCTCGATCTGACCGCTGCTGTTGACGGATGCGGTTACCACCCCGCCAAAGACGGTCTCGATCTCGTCGAGCAGGTCCTGGATATCGTCGTTGTTCACGTTGGCCATTGTGAACGTGCCCGAGACCGCATTTCCGTCGCGGTCCGTCCCGGAAATGGAAATCGTATCTCCGTTGGCAGCGCTAGCACCGAAGATATCCGCGAAGTCCGTGTTCGCGTCGATCGGGTCGGAGCCATTCTCGGTGTTACCGACGCTCGACGTCTGCACCTCTGCCACGGCAGCCGTGACACCCGAGATACCCTCGAGAAGCCCGATCGCTTCCAACACGTTGTTGTCATCGATGAACGTCGTCGTCCCGTCGATCTGCAAACGGAACGTTGTCGTCCCCTCCTCATCCTCCTTCGGGACGACCGAAGTCGTCACGCCGGCAGGACCGGCCGTATCGATGGCGTCCTTGATGTCGCTGAGCGACATGGTGGCGAGATCGATCGCCACAGACTGATTGCCGATCGTCACGTTGCCCCTCAGACTGCTGGGCAGTCCGATCAGCGTTCCGACGTCCGTCGTGCCGCTGCTGAACTGGTCTGTCTGACCTCCACCGGAAACGCTGTTCTTGATCTGCGTACCCACGCTCGTAAACCCTAGCGACTGGAGGATGTCGGTGGTGCTCGCATCCTGGAGCGAGAAGCCCTCAGCACCCGTGGACGTGCTCGTCATGATCAGCCGGTTGTCCGTATCAGACACGGACAGAAGCTGGGCCGTCACCCCGACGTCGGCCGCGTTGATCGCGCTCTGGACGTCGACGAGCGAATCACCCGATGCGATCGAGATCGTCTGACCGTTGATCACGATGTCCCCGGACAGGCCGAGGTCGTCGGATGCGGATGCGAATGACTGAGAAGATCGGCTTTGAGCCTGAGCAAGACTGAGCACCTCGACCGAGAACGACCCCGGGTTGGACGCGCCGCTGACGGACGCGGACACTATGTCAGAGTTACTCGACGAGGTGGTGAACGCCTCAAAGGCGGACCCATCAGAGAGCGCGTCGGCGCTCGTCTTGACCGCGAGCAGGTCCGTGTTGATCTGCTGCAGGATCTGGAGCTTGAGTTCCTCGATCGCATTCTGGTTTTCCAGAAGGACGGCAGGGCGCCGGTCGATTGCGATCAGCTGCTCGATGATCTGTCCTGAATCGATTCCGGACGACAGTCCGGCAAACGATACACCGGTACTCATACTACCTCCAGCGGCAAGCGGTATCTGCGGAAGGGCATTCCCATTAGGAGCCGCGCTGTATGGCGGTTCCTCCCTTCCTTTGAGTAAAGAAACAGGCCTTCTATCCAGTTATCGGCATGGATCCAGCAACCTTCATTACAGGATCACTGTTTTTCTCGAAGAACCAGTCGCTGCAGAAAGAGTTCCCCAGCAAGGGTTTCTTCGTGTTTTCGTGGTTCAGGCTTCCAGGAGGCGGGGATGGGGGGTCAAGTTCCGTACAGCAGAAAGCGGACAGTTCGCCTGAGTGGGTACCGAATCCCGCGAATGCCCGCCGCCTCCGTTCAGCAGCAGTGCGCTAAGAGCCGGCGTCCTGCCCGCTCTCAGCGTTTAATATGTAGGGGTGTCAGGCGATGTCGTTGACAAACAGCCCGACGATTTTGTCGATGCTCTCCTCGACCTCCAAGACTTGCTCGGCCGGAATCTGGCGTACAACTTCCCCGGTTCCGGGGTCAGTCACCTCGACGACGAGTTTTCCGGACTCCTCGTGAACCGAGATCGCAAGATCGCGGTTGAAGGAATCCAGAGCCTGGTTGAGACGATCAGCCGCCTCTTGAACTTCGCCACGGCTGGGCGGAGCTACTGCTTCTGCTTGGCTCTCCTGGACCCGCGTCTCCTCTCCCTTTCGATCGGAGGCTCGAGCCCCGGAGGAACCATTGGCTTGCGATGCTGTTTCACGCGGCGAGACGCTCGGCATAGATCTGAGTGCGGTTTCCATATCCCTTTACCTCGATGGAACTTCCTTCTAAGCCTGCTAGTGATCAAGCTCTGAGAATCGCGGCGATTGCCACGATTCTCAGAGCTTCGATAAGAACTTCGACGTAAGTGCCGCTATTATCCAAGCAGCGACAGAGCGTTCTGCGGCAGGACGTTAGCCTGAGCCAAGAGGGCCGTGCCGGACTGGACGAGGATCTGCGACCGTGTGAAGGACGAGACCTCGGCCACGATGTCGGCATCACGGATCGAAGATTCCGAAGCCGTGATGTTCTCGATCGTGTTCTCGTTCGCCCCGATGTTAAAGGCCAGGCGGTTCTGATAAGCACCCAGGTCACCACGCTGCTGCGCGACGTTCTGGATGGCCAGATCGACCGCAGAGATCGTCGTCTGAGCCGTCGGCTGATTTGCTATTGTGCTGCTGCCTAGGTTGAGGACAACGCCCGAGGCGCGCATATCAGCGATGTTCAGCTCGATACGGTGGACAGCGCCATCGCGCGGACCCACCTGGAACGTACCACCCGTTCCAGAATCGATGACCAGATCTTCAGCATTCAGATCACCGTCTCTATAGCCATCCGTCGCGGGGTTTATACCCTCAGCCGCTTGGACACCTGACAGCGTGAGCTGGATCCCAAGACGATCGAAGTTGGCCATGATCGAACTACCCGTGGCCACGATACCGGGGACACCTGCCTCGTCGGTGTCGAGAGCGCTTCCCAGGTCGATCGTCTGCGTGGCAACACCGTTACCGAGCGTGATCTCGCGATCACTATCTTCATCGATGAAGCGGTAGGTTCCAGCCGTGGCGCCGGAGACCTGAACCCCCACGACACCTGTCGTGGGCGAAGCCAGAGCCGTAGAAACGGTCGGATCGTTCGAGACGACGTTACCGAAACCGGTCAGCAGGACCTGGTTGTTGTAAGACGTCACCTCCCCGATACGGTCGATCTCGTTGATCAACTGCGTATACTCGGCGTTCAGCGACTCACGGTTCGAGTTGTTGACCGTCCCGGACGATGACTGGACAGCCAGTTCTCGCATACGGATCAGAATCGCGTTGACCTCATTCAGAGCACCTTCAGCGGTCTGAATGAGGTTTGTTGCATGTTCGGCGTTCCGAACGGCCTGCGTCAAACCGTTGATCTCTGCCCGCATTCCTTCCGAAACGCTGAGGCCGGCAACGTCGTCTGCCGCTCGGTTGATCCGGAGACCCGAAGAGAGTCGCTCGATTCGGTTTCCAAGATCTCTGTTGTTGATTTTCAAAACCCGTCGAATGTTTACTGACGGAATGTTCGTATTGACTCGGAGTGGCATCGTGAAAACCTCCTTGTTGGTCTCACCAAATCCTGAGACTGTTACGGCATCCTTGCCGAATTCCAGGCCCGTGGGAAGCCTGGGTAAAGATTGGTCAGGGGACTGCTAAACAACACAATTAGCCGGAATACCGGCCAAAAACCCTAACTATGATACTTGTCGCTTCACCTCCTCGCTCTTTTTGGGAATAGTATGGATGTTTCCTTTTGTCTATGTATCGACGGTGCAGGAAACAACCTTTAACCTTTTTTCCCAAAACAGAGGCGGAAAAACGCAAAGGGTTGGCTGGCGGTTCCGGCGATCCCCAAGGAGGTCACCAGTGCCACGTTTTTAAGATGTCAAAGGTCTATGCGGAACCTTTCCTGGCTGATGTTTTCCCGAAACAAAGTTCCGTTTTCCCGAATCGGCCTTCCCACGTCGGCAAAACTGGAGGTTTTCACGGTGCCAACGGCCAAATCAAGACTGAATCTTTGCTTCTCTTAGTCTTACTTGATATCACTTCATATACCAAGTATCGCCAGGAACGGGTTCGGCTTTAGTTTTTTTTGCAGCCTGACTAAAGGCTATGGGGCCTCAACGGCCGTCAGGAGAATGTCGCGTATACTGGGCTTTTCGCGGCGGAGGGTCCGGAGCTGTAGCCTGGGTTCCCTGTCACACCGTTATGTCTGCAGGCGTTATACATATATATCGCCCTCCTCTACTGCAGGAGCGACAGTGCCGTCTGGGGGAGTGCGTTAGCCTGTGCGAGCACGGCCGTAGCCGCCTGCGTCAGGATCTGGGCCCGCGTGAATTCGGAAACCTCGGCAGCCACGTCAGCGTCACGAATCGAGGACTCGGAGGCCTGGATATTCTCGATGGAAATGTTGGTCCAGGCCACGGTAAAGGCGAGTCGGTTCTGGATGGCACCGATGTCCGCGCGCTCTGAGGAAACACGGTCGATCGCCAGATCCAGGATGGGGATCGTCTCTCGAGCACTAACGAGGGTGGCAATCGAGGTGGTATTCAGGTTGAGTTCAGGCCCGCTGGCCCGCATGTCGTCCAGACCAAACTCAATCCGGTCCACGAATTTGTTATCCGGGCCAACCTGGAAAGAGCCGCCCGTCCCCTGCGTCACTTCGATCGTCATCCTATCTAGAAACCCGTCCCGATAGCGATCATCGAGGTTGAGAATCAGGCCGACGCGGTCGAAGTTGGCCACAGCGGTCGTTCCCGTTGCCACCACGCCCCCAATCGCATCGTTGTCGAGAATCGACCCGATATCGATGGTCTGCGTCGCCACCCCGTTACCGACCGTGATCCGATTGTCGGTACGATCGGTATCCAGGAAGGTGTAAGTGCCTGCGGTAGCGCCAGATAGCGTCACCCCGGCCACGCCGGACGTCGCGCTCAATGTCAGGGCGGTCGATGACGTCTCCGTGACTGTATTCCCGAATCCGGTCAATAGAACCGTATTGTTGTAGGAAGTCGCCAAAGCCACGCGGTCGATTTCCGCGATCAACTGGTCGAATTCGGCCTGCAAGTTGTTCCGGTTGATGTCGTTAACCGTGGACGAGGCTGCCTGAACCGCCAGCTCACGCATACGGACCAGCATCGCCGAAAACTGGGTCAGAGCGCCTTCAGCTACCTGTGACAGATTCGCTGCCTGCTCGGCATTCCGCACGCCCTGCCTCAGACCGCCGATCTCCGATCGCATACCTTCACTGATCGCGAGTGCGGCGGCGTCGTCGGCAGCCCGGTTGATCCTCAGGCCTGTCGAGAGACGCTCGATACGGGTGGCCAGCGTCCGGCTGTTCACACCGAGGGCACGCCGTGCCGTAATGGCTGTGATGTTGTTGTTTACGCGAAGGGGCATCCGATGCTCCTTTGCAGGATCTGGCCTTAAGCGTCTGATCCCTGGTGGACGAAAACGTTCGCGCACGGAAAATGCGCACGTTCTGCAAGAGCAACGCCTATGCCATATCCAGCCGCAAGGAACTCAACGCTCTTCACAAAACCATATACATCAACAACTTAAACAGGATCAATTGAAAGCTATCCAGGGTATTTCTGGGGAGGAATCGGGAGAAAATTTCCGTCGCTACTCGGAAAGTGGAAGTCGTAAGCCCTGTCTTTCTAGAACTTTGGGCATACAAAAAGACCCCCGTCCTGAGGACGGAGGTCTTCTGTCATTGCAAGGGACCTACGTGGGATGTGTAGCTACACTTGGGTTGGCCTATGCGGTTACATCCACGTGATGGGTGTCCATCTGAGGCGCGTCGGCAAGTTGAGCGGTCGGTGCACTCCCTCCCCCGTTGCTGACAGGGGCAGTTTGGGGAGCGGGCACCTGCTGAACTGATCTGACGATCAGGTCTACAGCCAGGTCCGCCACCCCCTGGACTGATACAGACATCGTCATCACCTCCTGAATACAGCGCACATCCCTCACTGGGCCTTGTTTATATTTTCGGCATCGCAAAAGCCAATCTTTACGTCAAACGGTCCAGGACCACTAAAGACGGAGATCATAAGATGAGAGTCGGTGTTGTCGGTGTAGGGCTTCTTGGTTCACAGCACGCGAACGTCGTAGCCAGCCACCCTGATACGACACTCGTGGCAGTGGTGGATCCGCGTGCCAGACCGGTAAAAGAGGTGGCCGATGACACCGGGGCGAACCACTACCCAGACCTGGGCGGTATGCTCTCCAGAGAAGCGCTTGACTGCGTGATCGTCGCGACGCCTGATCCCTATCATCGCGAACCCGTCGTCGAGGCAGCGCGCGCTGGCATTCCCTACATCATTACCGAGAAGCCGCTGGCAACGACCGTATCGGACGCCAGACAGATACGGGATGCGGTCGAAAAATCCGGATCCGACCTGTATATCCTGTTCCCGAACCGCTTCAATCCGCTCGATCGTGTCGTCCAGTATGCAGCACAGAATGGGCTGCTCGGCGACCCCATCCACGGGGATGTCCGGCTCGACGACAACATCTCGGTTCCTCTGGAACTCTGGGGCAAGCGGAGCAAGGATTGGGCGAGCGGCTCCTCGACCGCCCACTTCCTCCTCAGCCATGTTGTAGACCTTCTGCGGTGGTATTTCAGGCCGGCCGACGTAGTCGAAGTGTATGCGATCAGCCACGACCGGGTCCTCGGTTTCACGCCGGATCTGTATGATGCCTACCTGACCTTCGATTCGGGCCTGACCGTCCGGGTCAAGGCAGAGTGGATCAGACGATTCGACGCACTGGTCGAGTTCGAGTTGACCTTCAGTGGAGATCGTGGGGGGATCACTTACCGGAAGCACCCGGCATTCCGGTCTCAACGCGGCTTGCGGCTCGACACCTCCGGAGAATCACGGGCGTCGCTGGACCGGCACATCCGTGAGCTCGGCAAGCAGGGAATCAGAGGCAAGGTCATATCCGACCCGAAGGCTCGGTCCCCGTTGGTGCTGGAGTTTTACGGCGAGGATAACCCGCTAGACTGGGATTCTGCTCTTCACCACTACCTGCAGGCGATTGCCGCCGGGCAATCAGAGCCCGCATTGCCCCGGTTCGGTCCACTCCCCGGCCTGGACGATGCCCTCAGGCAGGTCGACATCGTCGCCGCGATCGTGAAGTCCGCCCAGACGGGGAAGAAACAGAAGGTCGGAGACTCCAGGTCGTAGCCCTAGTCGGTCAACTGAACACGACGCAGCTCGTGATTCGTCCCGAAGTAGAGCCGTCCATCGAGGATCGGGCCGGGCACGCTGAAGGCGCCGGCTTCACGGATCACCGAGTTCACGCGGTCCCCGTCCACACGGGCAACGCCATCCCTCGTGACCAGGTAGATGGCATCCTTGTAGGGTCGCAGACCGTGATCGAGTGGCCTTCCCGGCAGTTCGCCCTCGAGAAGTGTGAAATCCCGTTCATCGGTGTCGAAAGCAAACACAATCGCCGATTCCGCCGCCAGCCCAGTGCCATAGAGTCGCCCCTCCGCTGACATCACGAGGGCGTTGATCGCCAGGAGTCCATCCCTCGGCGCCCCTTCCCACACTGCAGCCTCCTGCTCGTAATCCCACAGGATGAGCTTGGCCTGCTCTTCGCGGGGCTGCGTGCCCGTTCCTGCATTGATCGTCGTTCCGATCGCAATCAGCCCATCGGTCTCGAGATGAGCGAGCGTATAGCAGCTCCCCTCCCCGGCCACGTCTCTGTAAGACCCTCTTGCGCCGGAGTCCGGATCCAGCCAGGCAAGCGGCCCACCCCACAACCCATAGTCCGGGAGCGAAGCCGTCCAGACCCGGCCCTGCGGTCCAGTCAATGTTGACCTTGGCCGATACGAGACATCGTCGATCCGCCCGAGTTCTCGGGGATTCGAGTCCGGATCCGGGCCATAGCCATAAGGTCTGGCGGGATCGTAGACCGAGATACGGGCAGCCGGATACGAAGACACATAAATCTTCCCGGCCAGATTCGCCATCGAGTAGGCCTCTCCACCGGACTCCGAAGCCTTCCCATAGTCGGTCGTCTTTCCTGTAGCGGGGTCGGACGAGAAGAAGTGCAATGGCAGGATGCTGGACCCGTAGATCAGGCCGTCAGGTCCCTCGTGTAGCGTGTAGATCTCACTGCCAGCAGGTTCATAGCTCAGGTCGATCACCCGTGAGGAGCCGGATTCGCCCGTCAATGCAAGCTTCATGTAGAGGAACGTATCGGCATCGGCAAACGCGACCTCTTCCCCCGTCGACAGGCGTGGATCCTGTTGGGCGACCTCATCGACCTGCGTCACCTCGGTCCCGTGGATCGCGAATGATGCGTCCCCCGTCGTAATCACCAGCCGGCCATCAGGATCCCGAACGAGATCGACCACCCCCTCTTCCTTCGTGAGGGACGGGCCCACGTCGGTCCGCTCCCCGGTCCGCGGGTCAAACAGGGTCACGTGCTGCTGGGTCACTTTGATCAAACACGCGATCAGCCCACTCTCGTGATCGACCATCGGGTAGCAGTACATGTCCACATCGTCCATCTGCCCGTATCGCTCGAACGTCCGGGTCGACGGGTCATAGCACGTCAGGTCCGCGCCGCCATAGCTCCCGATCCACAGTCTTCCTTCCGCATCCTCATCGATCCGGCACGGGAAGGTTGCCTGTTCCGGGTTGATCGCGCCCAGATCCTCCAGCAGATCGCCATCGTAGGCATACAGGTGACCCTGGTAAGCAGCCCCCACATACAGCACGACCGAACGAGAAACGCAGGTTGCCGTCGGGTAGTTGGCCTTCGGCTCTGCGCACGGAATCTGTCTACAGGCTTCTGACACCGGATCGACGTCGAGGATGAAGAATCCCTCTGCCTGCTGACCCATGGTCGCCCAGACTCGCTCAGAGCCAGCGGCCGTCCGTCCCACGTGGGCGCGCACCCAGTTGACGGACCTCACTGGAACGCCCAGATCCTCGATCCGAGGGTTCACGAACTGACTCCGGAAAAGTATCCCTCCGCTTTCATCCTCGTCAGGGCGTCGTCAAAGGCGCTCAAGGCGATGTCGATGTCCTCAGTCTCGTGAGAGTAGTTGGGATAGCAGACTGTGTAGAGGAGAATCCCACGCTTGAACATTTCCCCGCACAGCCGGCTGTAGTTGTCGGCATCGCGGGGACTGTCGCCCGATCGGAATGAAAAGATGCCCACGGGGGGATATCCCTCGAAACCGGCCTCGATGTCCAGGCGGGACGCGATCTCGCCAACGCCATCGTGCAATTGCTTCCCTCGATCCCACAGCCGCCCGATCACATCCTCGGTCTGGTAGACCCCGATCACCGCCCGGGCTGCAGCCAGCCCGAGCGTGTCTCCTCCGAAGGTCGACGAAATTACCACGTCTCTCACCGTCTCCATGATCTCGCGCTTCCCAGCGTAGCAGGAGAGCGGCACACCGTTCGACATCCCCTTCGCGAACACGGCCAGATCCGGAATCACGCCGAAGAGTTCCTGGGCGCCGCCGCGTCTCAACCGGAACCCGGTGACGATTTCGTCATAGATCAACACACACCCGTTCGCATCGCATAGCCTGCGCAGGTCGCCCAGGAACGTCTCCGCCTGATCGATCCCTGCGTAGTCACAGGCCACACTGATGGCGGCCACATTCCCTTCGTGACGTGACAACGCGTCCTCGAAAGCCGCAGCATCGCCCCACGGGTGGGCCTCATAGACAGACCGGATAGCATCCGGTACGCCCGCCCGATCCATCACGTTCAGCCACCCGTGATACCCGCACGTCAGGATCATATCTCGCTTCGTATGAGCGCGGGCGATCCGGTGCACGGCCGACATCGCTTCGCCACCGGTCTTCAGGAATCGCACCTCCTCGGCGCAGGGGATGATCTCGACCAGATCCTGGGCGACCGTCACCTCAAGCGGATGGGCATAGCTGTAGACGAAGCCCTTCTCAGCCTGCTCCTTCACCGCTTCGACCACAGCGGGATACGCGTAGCCGAGCGTGATCGGTCCCAGGCCCGCACGAAAGTCGATATACTCGTTCCCGTCCACATCCCACACCCGACACCCCTGTCCGCGTTCGAGGTAACAGGGCTCGATACCACGCAACTCCTCGCGCGGCACTTTGGAATGGGTCTGACTGCCCATCGGGATGACCTGACAGGCAACATCATAGAGTTCCCACGAGGCGTCGGTGCTATGGTCGCCTGGATTCCGTAGCATTGTTGCTCCAAATGGAAAAGCCCGGACGATGCCGGGCGTAAGCCTCGTTCCCAAGCTCCCCGCCTTCGCCAGGGCTACGGCGCGACAGGCGCCCTGGGAACGGTAGAACCTGTCTGTCCCTTAGCTAACAGTAGAACCGTATCTCCCATCGTTCCCAGGCTGGAGCCTGGGAACGAGCGTCTACAGTCCGCGCGCCACCTTCTGAATCGCCTCACCCATGTCCCGGATATCCTCCTCCGACATGTGCTCGTGAATCCCCATCACGACGACCGTCGACAGTGCCTTCACGGCGTTGGGCACGATGTCAGGTGTATAGCTGTATTCGCGGCTGGCGACTTCGCTCGTAAACGGGAACCCTGACTTGCCGTAGGTGTTCTTCTCCGTCAGGAAGCTGCCCCGCATGAAGATCGGATCGCCGATGTAGTGCGCACCTGCCGAGATGCCTTCTGCTTTCAACGCTGCCACAAAGGCATCCGGATCGTGGCCCGTCACGTGGAAGACGAAGTTCCACCAGGTCGCCTCACGGTCATCCTGAGCCGGCACCACCGTGACTCCCGGCGCGTCAGCGATCAGATCGGACAACTGACGGCCGAGGGCGATCCGTCGCAAGGTCACGTCACGGACCTTCTTCAGCTGCGCGACTCCGACGGCCCCCTGCATCTCGGTCATCCGGTAGTTGGGGGCGAGAAACGCGTGATCACGCTCCCCCATATACTTGTAATCCCAGCCCTTGTCGGCGAACAGCTTCAGGCGAATGTACGTCTCCTCGTCGTTCGTGATCGTCATGCCGCCGTCGCCGGTCGTCATGTGCTTCGACTGCTGGAGACTGTAGCACGCCATGTGCCCGGTCGCCCCGGCATACCGATCCTTATACATCGTCGCGTGACACTGACTGCAATCCTCGATCAGGATCACGTCGTGCGCCTTCGCGATCTCTGCGACTTCATCCGTGTCGCACGACCGCCCGAAGAGGTGAACGAGAATGATCGCCCGTGTCCGATCGGTGATGTTCGCCTCGATCGACTCGGCTGTCATGTTCATGCTCAGCGGATCGACGTCGGCGAAAACGGGGATCGCGTTCTGGATCAGGATCGGCATGACACTGCCTGGATCCGTGATCGGAGCCGTGATGATTTCGTCACCCGGATCCGGGTTTACGGCCCCGACGGCCAGATGGATCGCGGCCGTGCCGCTCGTACTCGACTGGGCATACTGTGCGCCGTAGAATTCGGCGAACGCCTTCTCGAACTGGGGGACGAAGGTACCGCTCTTACCGAACAGGTTTTGGCTGCGGACGGCTTCGAGGAGCAGGTCTTCCTCCTCCTGACCAAATGGCTTCCTGGATGGGAAGGGATCGGTGCGGACGGGTGTTCCACCGTTGATGGCGAGGGCTTCGGACACAGAGAACCTCAGAGTTCAGAGTTCAGAGTTCAGAGTTCAGAGTTCAGAGTTCAGAGTTCAGAGTTCAGAGTTCAGAGTTCAGAGTTCAG
>MDTE01055831.1_pt1 | contig 14169 bp, 13 predicted proteins | sample 811231 | NCBI WGS metagenome assembly MDTE01 (sample SAMN05326651, study PRJNA326480) | marine metagenome | isolation source: seawater | place: Indian Ocean: Red Sea | collected 2010 | reverse complement strand
TTATGATTCATTTATTCTTCACTCATAAACGGATATTTATAATCTTCGGGAGAATTAAAAGTTTGTTTGATAGTTCTTTGAGAAGTCCATCTTAGAAGATTTGCAGGTGCACCAGCTTTATCATTTGTTCCAGAAGCTCTTGATCCCCCAAATGGTTGTTGGCCAACAACTGCTCCTGTTGGTTTATCGTTTATATAAAAATTACCCGCAGAATGTTTCAAATACTTTGTTCCAGAAATAATTTTTTCTTTATCTTCAGCAAAAATAGCCCCAGTAAGGGCATAAGGAGATGTATTATCAACAAGTTTACATACATCTTTCCATGAACAATCATACAAATATATAGTTAATACGGGTCCAAAAATTTCTTCTTCCATGGTTTTGAAATTTGGATTTTTTGTAATTATTGTAGTAGGTTCAATGAAATAGCCTTTGCTCTTATCGTAATTACCTCCAGTTATAATTGATGCATCATTTGATTTTTTTGCATATTCTATGTATGATACTATATTATCAAATGAATTTTCATCAATTACTGCATTCATGAAATTTTTAAAGTTTTCAACATCACCAATTTTAATTGAAAATACATCTTTTTGATAATCTTGTTTAATATTCTCCCAAACTTCTGTTGGTAGATAACATCTAGATGCTGCAGAGCATTTTTGTCCTTGATATTCAAATGCTCCTCTAATCATTGCTGTACAAAGTGCTTTCTGATTTGCACTTTTATGAGCTAATATAAAGTCTTTACCACCTGTTTCACCAACAATTCTTGGGTATGATTTATAATTTTGGATATTTTTTCCAACTGTTGTCCACATACTTTGAAATACTTGAGTAGACCCAGTAAAATGGATACCAGCTAAATCTTTATGATTTAAAACAATATTGCCTATTTCTGAACCTGAACCAGGCAAGAAATTAATTACACCATCAGGTAAACCGGCATCCTTAAATAGTTTCATTAGGAAGTGACCAGAATAAACAGATGAAGAAGCGGGTTTAAACAAGGCTACATTTCCAAGTAAAGCTGGAGCACATGATAAGTTGGCTGCGATAGATGTAAAATTAAATGGTGCAACAGAAAATATAAAACCTTCTAGTGCACGATATTCGGTTGAATTTTTCATTCCTTCAGGAGAATATTTTGGTTGTTGCTTATGTATGTTATAAAGATATTCGCAATTGAAGTTAAAAAAGTCTATTAATTCACATGCTGAATCAATTTCAGCTTGATATATATTTTTACTTTGCCCAAGCATTGTTGAAGCATTTATTAAATTTCTATATGGGCCAGCCAATAAATCTGCCATTTTGTGAAAAATTTTGATTCTATTTTCTAAAGATGTATTTGACCATTCTTTCCAAGCATTTAGATTACTTTCAATAGCCATTAAAACTTCATTTTTACCAGCTTTATGGTAATGACCAAGAACATGTTTGTGATTATGAGGAATGATACACTTTCCCGTATTGTTTGTAGTTATTTCTTTACCATTAATTATAATTGGAATATCTATTACTTCTGACTTTAGTTCTTCTAAAGTTTTTTTTAATGATTTTTTCTCGTCACTACCTGGTTTATAATCTTTGATTGGTTCATTTACAGCTTCTCGAATCTTAAAATTTAATTCAGTCATTTAAATACCTTATTTTGTAATATTATTTATATATGAATTTAATATTTTAATAATTTATTTATTATTATTTTTTTGTTTAAATTCTTTATTAATCTTAATTAATACAAAATGATTTTAAAATCAATAAATCCACTAACAGGAAAAAAAATAAAAGAATACAAATGTTTTTCTGAAAATAAAGTCAATTCTTTAATAAACAATGTTTATGATAATTATCAATTATGGAAGAATATTTCTATTGAAAAAAGATCAGAATTATTATTGTCTGTAGGAAAAAAATTAAAATCTGAACTTGATATTCATTCCAGAATGATTTCAACAGAAATGGGAAAACCAATTACTGAATCTAGGGCAGAAGTTTTAAAATGTATATGGGTAATAGAATTCTATGTTAAAAATGCTAAAAAATTTTTAGAAAATGAATATATTGATACTGAATATGATGAAAGTTTTATTCAGTATGAACCGTTGGGAATAATTTTTGGTGTAATGCCATGGAATTTTCCTTATTGGCAAGTTTTTAGATTTATTGTTCCTTCTTTAATGGCAGGTAATGTATGTATTGTAAAACATGCACCGAATGTTAGTGGATGTGCTTTATTAATAGAAAAATTATTTGATGAAAATTTAATTTATAAAAATATCTTTAAAGTTCTTTTAGTATCAGAATCAGAAGTTTCCAGAATAATAAGTAATGCTAAAGTTTCTGCAGTGACAATGACTGGAAGTGAATATGCTGGTTCACAAGTAGCAATGAAATCTGGACAAGAAATTAAAAAAACTGTTTTAGAATTAGGTGGTTCAGATAGTTTTATTGTTTTAGAAGATGCAAATATAGATATAGCTTCAAAAATTGCAATTAAATCAAGATTTTTTAATTCAGGACAAAGTTGTATTGCTGCAAAAAGATTTTTAGTACATAAAGATATCTATGATATCTTTATAAAAAAGATAGAAAAAAGTATTTTAGATTTAAAAATGGGTGATCCTTTGTTAAAAGAAACAGATATTGGTCCTTTGGCAAAAAAAGAATTTGTTGATAAATTAGACAAATTTGTAAAATCATCAATTAAAAAAGGAGCTAAATGCTTAATAGGTGGTAAAAAGAAAGATTGCTTTTACTATCCTACACTTCTTGTTGATGTTGATGAAACGATGGATGTATTTAATCATGAAACATTTGGTCCAATTTTTAGCGTAATTAAAATCAATAATACTGAAGAAGCTATTAAAATATCAAATAATAGTATTTATGGTCTAGGTGGAAGTATTTGGACATCTGATTTGCAAAAAGGGAAGCAAATTGCAAGTAAAATAGAATCAGGAGCAGTTTTCATAAATGATATGACAAAATCAGACCCAAGATTACCATTTGGTGGTATAAAAAAATCTGGTTATGGAAAAGAATTGTCAATATATGGTATTAAAGAATTTGTTAATATGAAAACTATTACAGTTAGTAAAATTGATAAATAAATTTATGCAAATAATACCTTTAGATAAAATAGTGGATTAGTTAACATCTCTTTTGGAATTTCTCTTGCAAGCATTCCTGATATAATTTCTTTAATTTTCTCATTTGAAGAAGCTTTATTCATAACAATATTTAGTAATAATCTGTATTTTGCTAGTCTTTGAAGCTTAGTGCTAGTTTTTAGTTCAGGGCCTAGCTCTGCCCATAAGAGTTTATCATATTCTTTAGTTAAATGTTTTTTAAAATTATTTTTTTCAAAACATTTTTTTGCAATTTTTGTAGCAATTTTTGCAGATGCCATAGCGTTTCCAATACCTTCACCTGTAAATGGATCAATTAATCCTGCTGCATCACCAAGAAGCATAAACCCATTTCCATGATTTGTTCTTTTTGTTTTACCTAAAGGCAATGACCAACCTTTTGGTGTTTCTAGTTTTTTTGAATCTTTGAACCTTGCTCTAAAAAAATTTGAGTTAATTACATCATCTAAAATTTCAGTTAGTTTTCTAGGATCATTTTTTGCTTGTTCTTTGCTAAGACCTATACCAATATTAGCTATATTCTTACCGCAGGGGAAAAGCCAAAAATATCCGGGTAACACTTCATCGATAAAATGTAACTCTATTTGATCAGTGAGATTTTTAACATTTTTATGGTAGCATCTTATAGCTATGGCTGATTTTTGTTGTAATTTTGGATATAAGCCCATTTTTTTTGCAATAATAGATTGTGAACCATCACAGCCAAAAATTAATGGTGCATAGATATGCTTTAAATCATTGTTATGTAATCCACATACACCTTTAATATCTGAATTATTGTCAAAAATAATATCAGTAACTTTAAAGTTTTCTTTTGTTTTGGTTACTTCTTTAGCTTTTTGAAAAAGCAAGTTATCAAATACTTTTCTTTTTAAAACATAGCCTTCTTTAATAGTATTAGTTTGAGATTTATTTTCTAGGTGCAAATTAAATTGCTTATGATTTGGACTTCCAAAAGTAATAGTTTTTATTATTGAGCAATCTTGTTCGCGAACATCATCTATTAAATCCAGTTCTTTCATGTATCTTACGCTCTTACCTGAAAGAGCGTCCCCACATATTTTATCCCTAGGAAAAGAAGATTTATCTAAAATAATAGTTTTTAAACCAATTTTATTTGCATAAATAGCTGCTGCAGAGCCTGCTGGTCCTCCTCCAATGATTATTATGTCAAAAGTATTTGAATGATTTGGTATCATTTTTTCATTCCAATATATATTAAATATATCATTATAAATGGAGATGCAGTTCTCATAAACCATTTAAATAAATAAATGAAATGTTCGAGATTATTTGAAAGCATTAAGTAAGTAAGAATGATAGTTGATACTAAGAATAATATGATAGTTATATAAAAATATTTAATATTCATTTAATTAATTTTCATTATATGATTGATAAATAAGAAGATTTCCATGTGATATTGACAAGGTAAAAAAATCGCTTAATGATTTATTTAAAGTTCCGTAAAATAATGTATTTAAAGTATTTTTATTAAAGTTATACTTTAAGTTATTTGAAGAAATTTTTATTGATTTGTCAATTGAAAATATTGATACATCTTGATTAAAAAAACTATTGAATTTTTTTTCTTTATCATTCATTAACTTGAATGTTCCACTTTCAGTATATATTGTAATATCAGAATCATTGTATTTAAATAAACTGAAGATATTCCCAAGTGCATGATCGTCTCTATTTCCTGTTGATGCGAGTATAGAAAATTTATTTATATTATTTTTTAAAACATAATTTATAGCCTTTCTTAAATCATTTTCAGATTGATTTGGTGTTTTTATGATAATATGATGATATTTATCTTTGCTTTTGATAGATATCGAATCAAGGTCTCCTATAATTCGATTTGGTTCAAAACCATTTTTTAGTAATTTGTCTGTGGCACCATCACAACTAATGATATACTTAGCACTTTTTAAAATTTTTAATGGAATTTTATTTTTTGGAAACTCTCCATTTGCTACAATTACTAAAGGTGTATTTATTTTATTCATATTAAATGTAAATTTATATGGTTAATTTATTCATATTTTAACAAAATGAGCGCAAAAATAAAAAGAACCAATGATGAACTTAAAGCTTCAAGACCAACAGAGGAAGAAGTTACTAAAATACCAAGACTTCCAATTTCTATTTTAGTTGAAAATGTAAGATCTGTACACAATGTTGGATCAATTTTTAGATCTGCTGATGGTTTTGGAGCAAGTAAAATATATTTAACAGGTTATACAGCTTGTCCACCAAGAGAAGATATTTCCAAAACTGCACTGGGTGCAGATAAAGTTGTTCCATGGGAGCATTATAAAAATCCTATTGAAGCAGCTAAAAAAATTTTAAATCAAGGTATTTCCTTAATCCTTGTTGAACAAACCATTAAATCAAAATCTATTTATCTTTCTAAATTTTCATATCCAATATGCTTTATAGTTGGTAATGAGGTAACTGGAGTTTCAGAAGAATTAGCAAGTTTATCAGAGAATCATGTTGAAATTCCTATGAGAGGTATAAAGCAAAGCTTAAATGTTTCTGTAGCAACAGGCGTTATTGGTTACGAATTTGCTAGAAATTATTGTCAACAAAATAAAATAATTCTTTAATTAGTTTTAATAAAGTAATTTTAGACATGAACAGAGTAATTTTTATGTTAGTAATATCTTTTTTATTTTCAGCAAGAGGTGATTTGATATCTTTTGAATACAAAGGTTCAAAAGAATCAAGTGTTATCCAATACGAGCTAGATGAATCTGTTGGTCAATTAAGTCCTAATGCAATATTTAATATAAAAGCTTATTCTATTGTTTATGAAACAATAGATCAGTTTGGTGAAAATACTGAGGCATCTGGCTTTGTATCAATTCCTGATAATCACAAATTTGGTTACCCTATGTATTTGTTTGGCCATGGAACTAAAATAAAAAGAAATAGTGCTCCATCTATGGGAGGATTTAATGATTTGAATATGTGGTTAGCTACATCAGGTTATATTTATATGGAACCTGATTATCTTGGATTAGGTGTATCTCAAATAAATCATCCATATCAATTGAAAGACCCTACAGCTTCTTCAATGATAGATATGGTTTATGCTACAAAACAATTTTGCAATCAGTTAAGTTCTATTCAATTTAATAATCAATTATATATTGCTGGATATTCAGAAGGAGGTTATGCTGCTTTAGCAACGGTAAAAGAAATTGAAGAAAATCATCCTGATTTAAATATTACGATGTCATTCCCTATGGCTGGTGCGTATGATATGTCAGGAACAATGGTTGATTTAATGCTCTCAAGAGAAAAATATACTAATCCATATTACTTACCATATGTTATATTATCCTATATTGAAAGGTATAGCCTTGGCACAGTAGAAGATTTTTTTAAACCTGAATATGCACAAATTTTACCTGATTTGTATAGCGGTCAATTCTCTGGGGGCTACATAAATAGTTTTTTACCTGATATACCAATTTATTTGCTTAAGGGTGAGGTTATATATGAGTTTAGAACAAATGAGAATTTTCCATTTAGATTAACTTTAGAAGAAAATGATTTGCTTGATTGGATTCCTCAAAGTAAGCTGTATTTATTCCATGGTATTGGAGATGAGCAAATACCATATGAAAATTCTGTTGTTGCATATGATAGTTTTATTGAAAATGGTGCTAATCCTGAATTAGTATCTATTGAACTTTTAAATGAAGGTTATGGTGGCCATAATGAAGCAGCTCCATATTGTCTTTATGGAGCATTTATTTTATCAGAGCAAGAAAAATATTACCTTTTAAAAGGTGATTTAAATTTAGATAATGATCTTGATTTAATTGATGTTATGGAATTGAAATATCTAATAAAAAATAATATTGAATTAGAAAATTTAGAAAGATGGTATGCTGATATAAATAGTGATGAATTTGTTAATTCATTTGATTTATTTGAGTTCATATATAAAGTTTTGGAAAATTAAATTATGGATTTGCATGTACAGTATATGGAAAGAGCTATCGAGCTTGCAAAATTAGGCAGAGGAAATGTTTCTCCTAATCCATTAGTTGGATGTATTTTAGTAAAAAATAATAAAATCATTGGAGAGGGGTATCATAAATATTTCGGTGGTCCTCATGCAGAAGTTGATGCATTAAATAATTGTGTTGAAGACCCAGTCGGAGCAGATTTATATGTAAATCTTGAACCATGTAATATTTTTTCTAAAACTCCACCGTGTGTTAATAAAATCATAGAAAATGGAATAAAAAATGTTTATGTCGGTAGTATTGATAAAAATCCAAAAATAAATGGATCTGGAATTAGTCAACTAAGAAAATCAAATATAAATGTTTTTACTGAAATTTTATCTGATAAGTGCTATGAATTAAATATTGGTTTTTTTAATTGGATTAAAACTGGTTATCCATGGGTTGTAGCAAAGTTTGCTCAGTCAAGTAATGGTTATATGGGTCTTGATTCAAATTCAACAACAGCAATCACAGGATATGATTCTAACTGTTTTACACATGAGTTAAGATCACAAGTAGATGGAATTTTAGTTGGTACTAAAACAGTTTTGGTTGATAATCCATCGCTTACAGTAAGAAATATAACAGGAGTTAATCCCAAAAGAATAATTGTTGATACAAATAGAAAATTACCATTATCTCTTAAAATATTTAATGATAATAAATCAGATAATTTAATATTATGTAGTGAAGACAACTTTAGTGAAACTAATACAGCTTATGCAAAATTTATACCTGTTAAGGTTAAAAATAATTTATTAGATGTTAACAATATCCTTGAAGTTTTAGGTAAAATAGGAATTACTAAATTACTAGTTGAAGGAGGACCTACCTTAATAAATTCATTTTTAAATAAAAATTTGATTAATGAAATTTATATATATACTTCAAATAAAAGCTTAGATAATGCTGTTCTTGAAAGTCCAGTGATAAGCGATGATTGGGAAATATTTAATGAAAACCAATTTGAGAATGATAGTCTTAAAATAATGAGAAAAAAAGAATTATGTTTACAGGACTAGTAGAGGATTTAGGAAAAGTAAATAATATTAAAAAGTTTAAAGGATACTGGAATATTCAAATTATAACAAATCTTGATGATATTTCAATCGGTGATAGTATTTCTGTGAATGGTGTTTGTTTAACAGTTGTAAAAAATGATGAAAATATATTAGGATTTGATGTAATTAAAGAATCTTTAAACAAAAGTAATATTTCATATTTAGATGTGAATCATTTTGTTAATTTGGAAAGATGTCTAAGGTTTTCTGATAGATTAGGAGGACATTTAGTTCAAGGTCATGTAGAGTGTGTTGGTAAAATTATAGCTAAAGAATCATCAGAGGATGGATGGGTTGATTTTGAAATTTCCTTTGATAAATATTTTTTAAAATATTGTATTTATAAAGGTTCTATAACCTTAGATGGAATTTCATTAACAATCAAAGAATTAAAAGAAAACTCATTGATAGTATCAATAATACCTCATACGTTAAAAAATACTAATTTAGGATTTAAAAATATTAATGATTATTTAAATGTTGAAACTGATTTGATTGCAAAATATGTTGAAAGAAATTTATTAAATAGGGATAAATAATGAAATTAAATAGTATTAAAGAAGCAATTAAGGATTTTAAAAATGGTAAAATGCTAATTGTTGTAGATGATGAGAATAGAGAGAATGAAGGTGATTTTATTATCTCTGGTGAAAAAGCAACTCCAGATCATATTAATTTTATGATGAAATATGGAAGAGGTTTAATTTGTACATCTGTGTCATCTGAAAGAGCAAAGGCTTTAGATTTAAATCCTATGGTTGATAATAATACAGAAAATCAAAAAACTAATTTTACAGTTAGTGTAGATGCCAAAAATGGAATATCTACAGGTATTTCAGCTAAAGATAGATGGCAAACTCTTCAGGTTATGCTTAATACTAAATCTAAGCCGGATGATTTAGTGAGACCTGGCCATATGTTTCCATTAATTGCTAAAGATGGTGGAGTTTTACAAAGAGCAGGTCATACAGAGGCATGTTTAGATTTAACAAAATTGTCAAATCATAAACCTTTAGCTTTGTTGGTTGAAATTGTTGATGATGATGGTACAATGGCTCGTTATGATTCTTTGGTAAAAATTTCTAAAAAATATAATATAAAAATTATTAGTATTGCTGACCTAATATCTTATAGAAAAAAATTTGATAAATTAATTGAACAAATAACTACTGTTCCTTTTCCAACAGATTTTGGTAATTTTGAACTTAAATTATTTGAAGATAGTATAAATGGTGATCATCATGTAGCAGTAGTCAAAGGAAATATTAAAAAGGAAGATGAAGTATTGGTTAGAGTACATTCTCAATGTTTGACAGGTGATATTTTCGGTTCTTTAAGATGTGATTGCGGTCCACAATTAGAAAGTGCTTTAAGGATGATAGAAAGTGAAGGTAAGGGTGTACTAGTCTATCTTAGACAAGAAGGAAGAGGTATTGGTTTAAAAAATAAAATTAAAGCCTATCAATTACAAGATGAGGGATATGATACAGTTGAGGCAAATCATAAACTAGGATTTAAGGCAGATTTAAGAGAGTATGGAATTGGTGCTCAGATTTTACTAGATTGTAATATTCGTAAAATGCGACTTTTAACAAATAATCCTAAAAAAATTATATCTCTTGAAGGCTTTGGTCTTAAAGTAGTTGATAGAGTTCCAATTGAATTTAAACCTAACCAAGTAAATGATAAATATCTTTCTACTAAAAGAGATAAATTAGGACATCTTATTATGGAGAAAATTGATAAATGAGAATAGCAATTGTTGCAAGTGATTTTAATAAACAAGTAACAGATGGCTTAATTGATGGAGCTTTAAGGTGTTATAAATCTAATTTTGGAAATGAATTAGATCTAAATTTTGTTTATAAAGTTCCTGGAGCTTTTGAAGTACCTTCTTTTACAAATCAATTATTAATTAATTGTAATATAAAATTTGATGCTATTATTACTCTTGGGTGTGTTATAAAAGGCGAAACAGCGCACTTTGAATATATTTCTGAATCAGTAACAAAGCAAATAATGAAGCTATCTTTAAATAAAAATAATATTCCTGTATTATATGGTATATTAACTACTTATAATTATCAGCAAGCTTTAGATAGAATTAAAAATGATAACTCAAATAAAGGATATGAAGTCATGTCCGCAGCAATTATGATGGTTAATCATTTTTCAAATTTTAAAAAGTGAAATATTTCTTAATTATCTTAGTTTTAAATTTTTTAATACTAAATTTCTCATTCGCAAACAATTTCATTGATTTAAAAAAAAATATAACCTCATTATTAAATACAAAAGATATCGTTGAATTTGATAGTAATATCATAGTTTCTACTTCAGGAGGTGTTTATGGATATAACAACAATATACCTCTTGAAAATTTAAACTATTCAAGTATTTCGTTTATTAAATCTTTTAATGATAACTTATATATTGGAAGCGGTTCACCAACTGCAATTAATATTTTTGATAAAGAATTTAATTTAATTTCATTTTTAGAATATCCTGAATTTGATTACATATTAGATATTTCAATTAGTGAAGATTATATTTTCGCTTCAGGTTTGTATAATCAAAGTAATATATTAGTTAAGTATTCTTTTAATGAGGATAATTATATTCAATATGTAAATTATTTTGATACTTTCCCAATTACCTTTGAATCCATAAATGATTTACTTGTTAAAGGTGAAAACATTTATCTTGCTACAAGTAGTGGCATTATTAGTGCAAACTTCGAAAATTCAATTTTATCATTATCAAGCTCATGGGATGTAGATTTTGAAAATATTAATATCATTTCAATTATAGATTTTCAAAATAATATATATTTTTCTTATGAAAATAAAATAACAGATATAAATAATAATGATCTTGTAACTTTATTAGACGGCGAGATAATAAAAAAAATTGATATTGTTTCTGATCAATTATTAATAATAACAAATCTGGGCGTTTATAATTATTCTTTCGAAGAAGATTTAATCATACAGCACAATTTGCCAAATGAGTATGCTGATAGTATTTGTTGTTTTTTACAATTAAATGATATTTTGTATTATGGAGTTCAAAACAAAGGAATCTTAGTAAATAATTTTAATTACGATTGGATATCATATGTACCAAATACAATATATAAAAACCAGTTTGATGCAATTACTTTGTTAGATGATGGAAGTCTTTTTGGTATTGTAAATCATAGAAATGATATTAATCAAAGTGGTGGTTTTATATATAAAAATCCATTAGTGGATAAAAATAATTTATCAATTAGTAACTTTTATTCATTTAATGGATATAATATAAATAAGTATCCTTTATCATCGGGTGATTTTATTGCAAGTGTTCTAAACTATTGGTCAGGAGACAATACGGTTCATTCAGTAGTATCTTCAGGAGATGAAATTATTTTTTCAAATAGTGGAGTTTATCCTAAATCATGGTTAGGTTATTATAATGAAGTTGCTAATAATTTTTCTTTTAATCTATCTGATAGTACTTTTTATGGAGGTTTAATTAAGTTTAAATATAATGAATCTAATAACTCTATAATTCTTAATGATTATTTTTCTTTAGAAAATAATATATTAGGAGGTAATAATGGTATTTTCAATTCTAGTTGGAGTAATGGTTTTATGACAATAAATCAAATAGAATATGATAATAATGAGAATTTATGGATTACAAATCCATTTTCAGAATTTAATAATAATTCTATTGCAATTAATAGTGGTAATGATTGGTATCATATTAAAGATAATTTGCAAGGATATATTCCTAAAGAATTTTCATTTGATAAAAATAATAATTTATGGATTTCATATTTATTTTCAGAAACAATGGATAATTCATCACCATACTCTCCAGGTGGAATTAGGATGGTTGAATATAAGGATATTTCGAATGAAAATGATGATATTTGGCATATTAATTGGTTGGATGAGCTTCAGGGATTAAATATTTGGTCGTTAAATATATCTAGTGATAACTATGGTAATGAAATTTTATGGGTAATGACTGATTATGGAATAATGGGATACATTATTGATGTTAGCTATACGTACAGCGGGAATATTATAGTTGATTTTACTAGAATACAAGAAGATTTTTATTTTTCTGAGCTTAATTTTGATGAAGGATGCAAGATTAGACTTGATAAAAATAATAATATATGGGTTACCACAAAAAATGATGGAATTAGAGTAATAAAAAACAATGGAGAATATTTTGACTCAGAATTAGGTATAATAAATAAAGATAGTCATAATATTTTATCAAATATTATTTATGATATTGTATTTGATGATTATGGAAATGTTTTTATTGCAACAGAAATGGGTATATCTATTTTAGAAACTTCATTTAATAGAAAAAATAATGAAAATAATATAGAAGTTTCTCCAAATCCATTTATTGTTGGAGAAGATACTGAAATAATTTTCAGTAATGTACCAAGTGATGCAGTTGTTAAATTAATTAGTCTAAATGGAAGTATTCTAAAAACGTTTAATATGAAAGATTTTAATCGGAATGTAAAATGGAATGGAAAATCAGATAATGGTAGAAAAATTCCTTCAGGTGTTTATCTTCTAAGTACATATAATAAAAATTTTGGTTCTAAAACAACAAAGCTTGCAATAATTAATAAATGATAAATAAAAATAATATTTTATACTTAATTCTTTTTTCTTTTCTATTATCACATGATACTAATTTAACTTCTTCATGGAAGCAGTATTTTAGAGGTAGTTATATTTTTGATGAAAGTGGAGGTAAAGGATTTGGAGGATATTTTAGATTAAATAAAAAAAATAATTATACGTTTAGAGATTTTAGGGCTTATTTGCACTTTGTAGATGACTATCAATATAAAAAAATTAGATACAAAAGCAGTAATAAATTTTTGGATTTTATGAATTTATATAATTTTTCAACAGTATCTATAGATCAAAATTCTAAGATTGGCGTTAATATTAGATACCATGGTAATCAAGGTATAGGTTTTTTTTTAAAAGAGACAAAAAATACTAGATTGAATACTGAGATAGCATTATCATATGATATCAGTGATTATTTAAACGACTCAAGAAAAACTAGCTATATTAAAAGTGGTATGTACTATGATAAAATTTTTAAAGAAAATGAAATAAAACTTGAAATAGAATATTATTCACAAATCACTGATTTAATAGATGAAATTGACTTATCAAGATTTGAATTTTTATTTGAATCACACTTTAATATAAATGAATCTCTTGACTTTATAATTGGCTATGAATTAGAGAGTTTTAATACAACAGTTGAAAGTTTTAATTCATCTATTTTCTTTTCGATCGGTTATGATAAAGATTTTGACTTAGAAAAATTCAAAGATAGATTTAAAAAACTTTAAAATTGAACTTTATTAATTTAGGTTTGAATAATTCATAAATTATTAAAATATTTTTTTTAAAAATCATTAAATTATAATTATAAACTAACATCATATTTTATTATGTCCGATATGGAATTCAAATATTGCGAATCAACTAATTTTTATAAACGTTTAAAGACCAGAGAAGTAAATATTGGGGGCATTTCTTTAGGCGGAAATAACCCAATTAGAGTTCAGAGTATGACTACAACTAATACATTGGATACTGTTGATACAGTTAATCAATCCATAAGAATGATTAAAGCTGGATGTGAATATGTTAGAATCACTGCACCAAACGTTAAACAAGCACATAATTTAGTTAATATTAAAAAAGATTTGTTAAGTAAGGGCTATAAGGTTCCTTTAATAGCAGATATTCATTTTACTCCTAAAGCTGCTGAAATTGCTGCAGAAATAGTCTCAAAAGTTAGAATTAATCCAGGAAATTATGCGGACAGAAAAAGATTCCAGAAATTTGAAATTAATGATAACGAATACAATTT
>MDTE01183394.1_pt1 | contig 14172 bp, 7 predicted proteins | sample 811231 | NCBI WGS metagenome assembly MDTE01 (sample SAMN05326651, study PRJNA326480) | marine metagenome | isolation source: seawater | place: Indian Ocean: Red Sea | collected 2010 | reverse complement strand
TGGCGCGCGTCGAGTTCATCGACCAGCGAGTGTTGATTTGCCAGTTCGGACATCACTGGAGTGTGGCACTGGAAGGAAAGTCTTGGGGTAAACCTGACAGACCTTCAAATCGGCAAACGGCGCCGACCAATTTCCTCCACCCGTAAATTTCCAATCGCACAGGATCGGTAAGATGTGCCGATTGCGAGATTTGCGTTGCCGTCGCCATGTTCCGACAGAGTCGCTGCAGCTGGCGGCGTTGGCGCACGCCGGTGGCAGGTGGTCTGGATTTCAACCCTGCGCGGCGGGCAATCCTAGTGGTTGAACAGGAATGCTGCGTTGTTAATCAATGCCCAGGCGAGATCCTGGACCCCGCTCAAGCGACGGTTCTTGAGCTGTTCTGCACTCCGTTTCACACTCGCCTCAAGATCCGCCAGTGTCCGGTCGCCCTTGGTAAATTGACGATAGATGACTTCGCGCTGCGCGTCGTTACGTTGGTCGGCGGGCACCGCGATGGCCTGTGCCAATTCTGCGGGTAACGCATCGATGCGTAATGGGCGAGGTGACTGCGTCAGAGACAACCGAAATTTCCCCAGCATGTGTTTACTGCCGAACTGTTGGCGGATCGTGAAGGTCAGCCGGGTCCCGCCCTCTTGCCCCAGGTTCGTCTTGGTTTCGAAGAACGCGGTGTGCGGTTTTCCAAATTCGGGGGCGACAGCCCACCCCCCGGCATCTTTTCCATCAATGGCTGTTGAAATGTCGTATTGCTTCTGACTGTAGTCTGCCACCGCCCGCGTCAGGACGACTGGTGCGTTGCTGGCAGGATCGCCCTGGGGACCGCTCGCCACGGTGAACTCGCTGACCACAAAATTGCCATTGTCCGCGAGTCCTGGACCTTTATTGGCGAGTGCATCATCAGGCAATGCTTCCAGTCGAATGCCGGTGATGTCGGACAGCTCTGTCGTTGCCACAACGGTATACACGTCTTTGTCGGCCTTCTTAATCACGCGAATTGACAGGTCTTCCTGAAGCGTCATTTCCGCGTTCTCGGCGGACTTCATTTCAGACGGTTTCAGCACTGTCCATTCCGGAATGGAAACCAGCGTCTTTTCCCAGGCAGCTTGTTTTGCCAGAAGACTTTTCTTGTAAGTGTCCAGTTCAGCGAGCAATTGTGGATGGCCGTCGCCAGCGGTTTTCAAGGCCTCCAGGCCGATTGCCAGTTCGTCCTCTGACGGGGCACGTGACAGAAAACGCAGGAACAGATTCTCCAGCAGCTTGCGGTCGTCAGGTTGTTCGGCGACCAGACGCGTTAGCGCATTTTGCGGATCGGAAACCGCGTCAGCCACGGTGGGGCCGTTGATCAGCTTCATAATGGGGCCCAGGACCATGCTGCTACTGCGTTCACACTCACACGAACTCTCGCGAACGGGACGCCCAAAGTCGTCCAGGAATGGAACCTTGACACCGACGTCAGGGAGTTCGGCGGCACGAAAGCCGGCCGGTACGCCGGGAATTCTCTGTTGCGAACCGGTGGCTAGGTGAATGGCGTCGTAGAGGACTTCCGCCGGCAGGCGGCGAGGGATCGCACGTGCGTAATTGATAGTGTCGTCCTGGTTCCATTCGTTCGCACTAATGGAATGCTGGTAGGTGCGGGAATTGCAGATTAGACGCAGCATATGCTGGACATTAAATCCATTGGCAACAAAGTCTTTTTCCAATGCGTCGAGTAACTCCGGGTTGGTAGCAGGATTACCTGCCCGGATGTCGTCAATCGGTTCAATAATTCCGGTCCCGAACAGATAGCCCCAGAGACGGTTGACGTAACTGCGGGCGAAGTACTGGTTCTTGGGAGAAGTGATCCACTGTGACAACTGCTCGCGTCGCGATGCCGTTGTCGCGGCTAAATCGTCATGGCTATAGGGAAATACGGGTGGCGCGGTTTCCCCGGTGCGAATGTGTGTGACTTCTCCGGCATTCTTGTCGAACACGACTTCGACCAGCGGTTTGGCACCTTCCACTGCGGATCCACCAATTTTCTTGCCGCGGTAAAGCGGGTCTTCCTTGAAGCCGATCTGTGAAAAGAAAGCGGCCAATTGATAGTACTGGTCCTGCGTCCAGCGTTCGAACGGATGGTCGTGGCATTTGTTGCAGTTGAAACGAACCGCCAGGAACAGGTGGGTCGTATTTTCCATGATCAACGCGGGGTCGCGGAGAATCTTGAAGTAGGAGGCAGGTGGGCTCTCGATGGTGGAGCCACTGGCGGTGAGAATTTGACGGGCCGTTTCATCGTAAGGTTGATTCCTGGCGACCACGTCCTTGATCCAGTTGCGCATGGCGATGGACCCTTGCTCGCCGAGGAATTTCCGATTGACTTGAAGCATGTCGGCCCATTTGTTGGTCCAATGCTCGACATATTCCGCGTTTCCGATCAGTTGATCGACCAGCGCGGCTCGCTTTTCCCGGCTGGGGCGTGGGTCTACCAGGAATTTTCGCGTGGCGTCAATTTCGGGTGGCAGACCAGTCAGGTCGAGATAGACACGCCGCAGGAATTCGGCATCGCCACAAACTTCCGACGGCAGGATCTTGACGCGCTGCAGCTTCGCATACACATGTTTGTCGATGTAGTTGTAGTGTTCCGGTTCTTGCCACGCGAACCCTGTACGGTCGCCCATGGCGGTCAGCGTGGTCGCCGCGTAGGCCCCCTCGTAACGTACCAGCACCGGAGATTCGCCCCGTCGCAAGAGCGTGAGCAGGCCACTTTCGTCTGCTTCCAGAACCTCGATGTTGCCACTTTCGATAAAGGCCTCTCGCGTGACGTCTCGCACACTACCATCCTGGTATGTGGCCAGTACGGTCATCTGCTGGCGCATGCCGGCCCGAGGCAGGACCGGGTTTTGCGGCAGGATTTCCACCGATTGCACACGCGGAGCGTCCAGATCCAGTTTTGCGCCTTCCGCGATCCACTGACGAATCATCTGGTAATACGTTGTACTCGGATTGGTACGCACACCGCCCACATGCGGAATCGATCCGGTGGCCTTCAATAGCATCAGCGACTGGTCAGGTGCCGCGCGATTCAGACGCCGCGCCCCGATGTCGTCCGTAAAGGCGCGATGATCAAACAAGGAGTCGTAGCCGCGCAAGGAAAGCTTGAAACCATTTTTGCCTGTGCGCGAACCGTGGCAGGTTCCTGCATTACATCCCAGGCGGGAGAAGGTGGGTTGCACATCCTGTACAAAACTAATGGGTGGAGTCTGCTGGGCGCCACTGACTTCGACTGCAACCGTGACCTCGCGTCCTTGAAAGACAAAGGTCAACTGCTCCTGGCCATCTGCCACGGGAGTCACCAGCCCCAGCGCTGAAACTGCTACCGTTGCCGGTTTTGTGGTCAATTTGACCATCCGGGTCAGATCAGCCGTTTCACCGGTTTTCAAGTTACCGCGGAACTGGATTTGCCGGTATTCAAAACCACTCTTCAGTGACACGGCAGGAGGAATCACGTCGATCGATACGATCTCCAGGCCCTCGGGCAAGCTTTCCATTTCCTCGTCGGCCTGAGCGCCGGCAGGTGCTGCCAGCAGTAATCCGGCTAACAGAAAGCAGTGAGCGACGTGACAGCGTAGAAAGCGGTTGTTCATAGCGGCGGCACTTGGATTGGTATTCAGGACTGGGACTGAGTTGGTTTTCAGAGGAGTCATTTCGTACCTGAAGATAGGTTGTCTGCGAGTAGTGTTTTACCTGGTTGCTGCGTTGTCAGGTGTCAGTTTCGGCGACCGGATTCTCCGTTTGTGGTGGGAGGTGATGTTGCGGCGTTCTCTGCAGCGGGCTGACGCCAGCGACCAGAAAACAGATCATGATGATTAAACCATAGGTTTGACTTGGGATACTTCTACTCCGCACCACCCACCTCACCGGCTCGAATTGGCACCGGTGGGAAGGCGTGTTTGATGTTGCCATTGGCCACATCGATTAACCGCACCTGGCCGTCATAGCCGGCCGCGGCAAGCTGTTTGCCATCGTGGCTGAACGTGACGGCATAGATTGCACTTTCGGGGACCGAGATCTTCAGCAGTTCCTTGGCATCGGCGTAGTTGAAGACACGCACTTCTCCCTGCGTGTTGTAACTGCTGCCGGCGACAATCTGATTGCCGTCGCTACTGAACGCGACGGAGAAAATCCGTCCCGGCATTTTCGGGAACGCTCGGATCAAATTGAAGTCGTCGCCAATCCTGCGGGCTTTTTCTCGTACCATGCGGTAAATCTTTGGTGTCCCGTCGGAGCCACCGGCGAGTAGTTCGTCTTTGCTGGGGTGGCGGTCGATGGCATGCAGGCCCCCTTTCAGGGCACCTGGCGTAATGCTGGTAATATTGTCGATGAAACGTTGTGTGGGGACGTGGATTAATTTCATTGATCGATCTCGGCTAACCGAGATCAGGTGGTCGGACTTGACTGAGAAGATCGTGTCCAGGACCCAGTCGTTATGCGCCCCGTTGTAGAGTTTTTGCTCACCGGTCTCGGCATCGATTGCCCGCAGGGTGTTGTCCGGGCAGCCGAATCCAATCAACTTGCTGTCGTTGGACCAGCTGGCGCCATAGAGTGTGTCGTAACCGACACTCCGAGAGAGTCGCAGCGCACGCTCGGCCACGTCCCAGATTTGCACTTCTCCCAGGCGGCCGGGTGAACCGCCAGCAACAGCCAGACGCTTGCCATCTGGAGAAAAGACGGCCGACTCGATCCGTTCTGACATGCCGATCAGGCGGGCGGCTACCCCCGAACCGTCAGCATGATGCAGCACGACTTCGTGGTAACCCGATACTGCCAGCCATTTGCCATCGGGTGAGAAGTCGAGAGACGTAATGACAGGCGCGGCCGCATATTTCGGTGGGTTTTCGGTGTTGTATTGCACTTTGGCCGAAGCCGGAGTGTCGTCCTGGGCTCCTTGTTCGATCCATTTGCGAATCAGTTCGATCTCAGCGGGGGCCAACGGTTTCCTTTCCTTTGGCATGGCCGCGGCCCCATCGACGGGTGTGATTTGATCGATCAACCCACTCTCGTCGGGTTTGCCAGCTACGATTGCTGCATCACCGCTCTCACCACCTTGCAGCAGCTGGGAGAATTGCGTCATCTCGTACTGGCCACTCTGTTTGGCCGGTTGATGACAGCCCAGGCAGTGCGTCTGAAAGAGAGGGCGAATTTCCTTGTAGTAGCTGACTTCACGCGCTACCGCGGAGTCCGGTGTCTCTTCCTCAGAAAATAACGGTTGCGGCGCAATCGCCTGCAGTAGCGTTCCCACCAGGGTCAGACCCAAAACGGTGGAAAGCGTCCAGCCAGTTCTCATGACAAGTACCTCGGCAAATGTCAATCCGCGTCCGCGGCGATGCGTAAAGGGAATGGTGGGCGACGGGAAAGGACCTGTCGGCCCGGCGGCTCAGATGGCCAAAATTCGTAAATCGAATATACCCCGACTGCCTGGGAATCGCAACGAATGTCCGCGCGTCTGGCACCCTCTCGGTGCTTCGCAGAGCCGACCTGCCAGGCGGGCGGTTTGCACCTTGCCTGCCACTTGGGTTCGTCCGATTACGCCGCGCCTTTTACGCAGTTTACCGTCGATTTTCCGGTGATTTTACCGGTTTGGCGGCAGCCAGAATGGCAGGCAAGGTGGTGAGGTCGAGATTGCCGCCTGAGAGGATGCCCACAACGTGGCGTCCGGCAAACCGCTGGCGCTCAGCCAGGGCCGCTGCCAGCGCTGCCGAGCCGGCTCCTTCGGCGAGGTTATGGGTGTGTTTGAGAATCAAGTACGAGGCGTGCCGCAGTTGGTCGTCGTCCACGAGAATCACATCGTCCATCAATGCACGCATGATTTCCATGGTCATTTCAGCTGGGACCCGGGTGGCTATCCCCTCCGCCCATGTGTCACAGTTTGCGTCACGTTCGGTATGGCCTGTTTGCCAACTCCGTGCCACCGCGGCAGCGCCACGGGCCTGAACGCCGATGACCTGTGTTTGAGGATGGCGGTGTTTGGCGACCAGGCAAGTTCCACACACACCGCTGCCCAGCCCGATTGGCACCAGGATGACATCGGGTTGGGGAAGCTCCTCGAAGATTTCCCAGGCCATCGTGGCCACCCCTGCAATCAGCAAGGGTTCGTTGGCCGAATGGACGTAGCGTCCTGCGGATTGACGGGCGAGTTCTTCGACATGTTCACGGGCCGCGTCAAAATCCCGGCCTTTTTCAATTAGTTTCGCTCCGAGGCGCAGGATCGCCGCATTCTTATCGGGGTTATTGCCTGTCGGGACCACGATCGTGCAGGGGATTCCAGCTCGGCGCGCTGCGTAGGCCAGCGATTGGCCGTGATTGCCGGTTGAGACACCCCAAATTCCACCCTCGTGGCAGGCCCCAGCAGTCGCCGCCACAAGGTTGATTCCACCACGCACTTTGAAAGCCCCGATCGGTTGGTGGTTTTCGTGCTTCAAGTAAAACGGGAAGCCGAGCAGGTCGGTTAAGCCTCCCCATTGATACAGTGGCGTCGCTGCCAGGGCGGCGCGCACGCGGGGCAGGGCCTGGTGGACATCCTCGATCGATACGGGCAGTTTGCTGGCAGATTCTGACATGGGGCGGTTGCTGTGGGCGCTGCGTGTGGATGCGCCAGTTCCTCTGATGGGAAGGTGTGGTGGAGCTGGGTGGCGGGAGAGCTTGGCCGCCTGGTTTGTCAACCTAACGATTGTAGTGACTGCGGGTAAATAGTTCGGTTACCAGCAACGCGACCTTTTCCTGGTCCGCATCGCCGCCGTCGAGGGCGATTTCTTTTTCGTCCCAAGTCGAAAGGGCGGTTGACAATAGGTTCCGGTACCACTATCCGTGAACATTACAGTTTTATGTGGGAGCAGTTGTCTGTCGCAAATAGTTGTCTGGTGCACTTTGCGAACATGATGTGTGCCGTCCGGTCGCTGTCGTTGGAACTGGATTACAAGGCGTTGTTTGCAGTCCACGGAAGAGGCAGTCCACGGAAGAGGCAGCGAAGTAAACTAACAGAGCCGGTGAAGTAAACCAATCTTGTCTACGCCCAAACACTATTGCACATCGCCGCTGGTACCCTTTCAGGAGCTGGTACCCCAGGATGCGCCCGCAGCTGCTCGCGTGCTGCGTGGTTTGCCCGGCTGGCGTCGTTTCCCCCTGTGGGGTCTCTGCTGTGCGATTGCGCTGAGCTGGTTTCTCGCCGGTCTGCTGCCGGGTGGTGCGTTGGCGGCCGACGCCGGTCGCAGCAGTAAACAAATTCTACCTGCCCGTACCGCAGCCTTTTTCTCTGTGGCGGATTTTGATTTGCTACGCGAGCATTGGGAGAAGACCGGGATTGGACAGTTGGTAGCGACGCCCCAGATGGAACCGTTTGCACGCGATCTGCGGCGCCAGCTGGAGGAGAAGTTTACCCAGTTGCGCAAGTTGCGTTTGAGTTGGAGTGAGCTGGGTGATGTGGATGGCGGAGAAGTGGCTGTCGCTTTTGTTCCGCCGAATGGGAAACGGGGCGCGACTGGAGTCGTTGTGTTAGCAGATGTGACAGGCAGCGTGGCCGCAGCGCGGCAGTTGCTCGAGTCAAAGATCAGGGAACAGGTGGCTGCCGGTGCGACGAGTCAACAGTTCGTCATTGGCGGTGTTCGCACGGATCGTTTGACATTACCCCTACAGGGAGATCGGCCGCCTGCCGAAATTTATCTGTGGATCCACGATGACTGGTTTGGCGCGACCAATCGGGCTGCGGTGGCGACGGAGATCATCGCGCGGCAGCAAGCGACTGCCACACCACCTGACAGTGTGGCAACATTGGCGGGTAACCAGCGTTTTCAAACCATTGCGGCGCGTTGCACCGATGTCGCGCAGCGGCGCCCCGATGTGACCTGGTACGTCGATCCCTTTGCCTATGCCCGGGCGATTCAAGAAGGTTTGCGGCGGCCCGGGACGCGGCGCCCGCGCGACTACGTCCGTATTCTCGCTGCGCAGGGTTTTGACGTGGTCCAAGGGATGGGTGGCAAACTCTGGTTTGCCGAGGAGCGGTTCGATGTGTTGGCTCGGACGTTAGTCTATGCGCCACGCGTCAAGGCGAACACAAAGTTACGACTGGCCGCCCGCATGCTCGACTTTCCCAACGGGAATTTGCGGCCAGCGGCCTGGGTGGCGGCGGATGTTGCCAATCATTTCACGTTTAACTGGCGAGCACGCGAAGCTTTTGGGCATGCCGAGACACTCGTCGATGCGATTGCCGGCGAACCGATTTTCCAAGAGGTCCTGGATGGCCTGAAGAGTGACCCCAAAGGTCCGATGATTGATGTCAAGCGGGAACTGGTTGCCCATTTGGGTGAGCGGGCCACTTTCCTGTTGCAGAACCGTGTGCCGACGGTTCCCGATAGTGAAATGCTAGTCTTGGCGATTGAATTGCGTAACGCGGTCCGTGTTTCCGCTACGTTGAAACGCATCATGGAAGCGAACGAGGATGCCCTGGAGCATAAATTAGGCGAACATCGGGTGTGGGAGGTGTTGGGGGCTGACGAAAGCGACTCTGCATTACTGCTGCTGGAGCCAGAGCAGGCCAGCGAAGACACCGGTGGTGGGTATGCTGTTGCGGTCGCTCGCAACTCGCTGTTGATTGCATCCCATGTCGAGGCGATTGGCCGGATATTGGATGCGCCCACGAAGTTGTTGACGGCGAATCAGGCCTTCCAGAAAGTCGCACGTGCGTTGGACGGGTTGGGAGGCAAGACAGCCAGTTTTCGATTTTTCACTCAGCCGGAACTTGCCTGGAGGACCAATTATGAATTGTTCCAGCAAGGCAAGATGCCTCAGGCGCAAACGCTGCTGGGGCGTTCTTTGAATCGTCTATTTGAGTCTGACGACATGGACAAGCTGCGCGAGCAGGAACTCGATGGCAGTAAACTGCCGCCCTTTGCCTTTACGCTGCCGTACCTGTCACCGGGCGGCTTTTTTGTGCGCACGCAGAAAGACGGCTGGTTGCATACGGGAGTCCTGTTGAAACGCCCTTAGCTCCGTGCCGGTCGATTGCGCGCCAGCGTCTGCAGGACCGCAATGCCACGTTCGATGACTTCGTCAGGCGCCGCATAGGACAAGCGGAAATGTGTGTTTTGGCGACTGAAAATGTTGCCTGGAATGATCAGCAGGTTCTGTCCGAGCGCCGCTTCAACGAATTCGGTACCTGTTCCCCAGGGAGCTTTGGGAAAGGCGTAGAATGCGCCGCCGGGATGCGTCAAGTCATAATCGTCCCGGAGGCCTTCGTAGATGCGGTCGCGTTTGCGGCGGTAGTCGTCAATCGACCCTTGAATGTTGACTTCCAGGGCCGCGGCTGCGGCCCATTGGGCTGGCTGGGGCGCGCAGACAAATGAGTACTGCTGCAGTTTCACCATCGTGTCGATAATCTCGGCCGGACCGTGTACGAATCCGACGCGCCAGCCTGTCATCGCGTAACTTTTTGAAAAACCGTCGATGACGATGGTGCGCTCGTTAAATCGGGCAGGTGAAACGAATGGCTCGTCGTAGCAGAATTGGCGGTAGATCTCATCGGAGACCAGGGCAATGTCGCGTTCTTCAGCGAGTGTGGCCAGCCCCTGGATTTCCTCGGCGGTCGCAGTGACTCCGGTAGGATTGGCGGGGCTATTCAGCAAAATCAGTTTGGTGCGGGGTGTAATGGCTTCGGCGACTCGGTTCAAATCAATACGAAAGTCGGGATAAGTGTCGATTAGCACCGGCTGGCCACCGACCAGTTCGACGAGTGGTGCGTACATCACGAAGAAAGGGTCAAACAGGATCACTTCCTCGCCAGGATTGACCAGCGAAAAGAGCGTCAACACGAGTCCACCGCTGGTCCCTGAGCTGACAAAGACGTCTCGATCGGAATGCCCGTACTCGGCTGTGATCTGACGCTGCAGCGGCTCTTTGAGTACCGGCATTCCCTGGGTTAACGCGTAACCGTTTTTGCCGCTTTGCACGGCTTCGATCAGCGCTTCTTGAACCGGTTCCGGGACGTCAAAGTCAGGCTGTCCAATTGACAGATTGATGGGGTCCTCCAACTGACTCGCCAGGTTGAAGACCTTGCGAATCCCGCTACTGTCGAAAGCTGCGGTACGATTGGCAATCCAAGACATAGGCAGAGTTTCTCCTGCATTTTACAGAGGGCCGGTTGCATCGGCGAACAAACAGGGCTGCGCGTCCGGGCCGGCATGGGATTGGCTACCAGCTTGAGGCTTTCGTGCAGGCGGCACTGCTGGACGCTTGCCAGCGACAGCGGGGTGAGTGGAGTCAAGCATCAAACGCCCAGCAGAAACCGGCGGTAGGCATGCCCGCAGAGCGACCTGTTCGGTCCCGGACAACCGTAGCATTCCGGCGGTTATTCCTCATCGCCTCGCAATTTGGCCAGTACGGAATAGTCTTCCAGCGTGCTAGTATCCTGGGAGATTTGCTCCGTGCCACTGGCGATATCACGCAGCAGGCGTCGCATAATCTTGCCGCTTCTTGTCTTCGGCAGGGCGGCCGAAAAACGAATGGCGTCAGGCGCCGCATGCGCTCCAATTTGCGTGCGAACGTGTTGCCGTAATTCATTTTTGAGCTCTTCATTCGGATCGCCGTTGGCCAGTGTGACGAACACCGCGACCGCTTCACCCTTCAAGTCGTCTGGCTTGCCGACCGCAGCGGCTTCAGCAACCGTCGGATGGCTGACCAGGGCACTCTCGATTTCGGTAGTACTGAGACGATGTCCCGAAACGTTGAGCACGTCGTCCAGTCGTCCGTAAATCCAGTAGTAACCATCTTCATCGCACATCGCATTGTCGCCTGCCAGGTAGCAGTTGGGGACCGTACTCCAATACTGCTTCTGGTAGCGTTCGGGATCACCCCAGATTCCGCGCAGCATTCCCGGCCAGGGTTGGGTGATGACGAGCATGCCCTGTTCACCAGCAGCGACCGGGTTGTTCTGGGCGTCGACAATCTGAGGGACGACTCCCGGCAAGGGGCGCGTACAGCTGCCGGGCTTGGTTGCAGTTGCACCGGGTAGCGGGCTCATCATGATGCCACCCGTTTCGGTTTGCCACCAGGTGTCGACGATCGGGCACTTCCCTTTACCGATTTTTTCATGGTACCAGAGCCAGGCAGCCGGATTGATCGGTTCTCCGACCGTTCCCAGCATGCGCAGCGAAGACAGGTCACGTTTGTCGACGTGTTCATCGCCCCATTTGATAAAAGCACGGATTGCCGTGGGCGCGGTGTAGAACACGTTGACTTTGTGTTTGTCTACGATGTCCCAGAAGCGGCCTTCGTCTGGCCAGTTGGGTGCCCCCTCGTACATCACCGTTGTGGCACCGGCAGTTAACGGCCCGTAGACGATGTAGCTGTGGCCAGTAATCCACCCACAATCTGCCGTGCACCAGTAAACGTCTTCGTCACGGTGATCAAAAACCCACTGAAATGTCTGCGTGGCGTAAAGGTTGTACCCTGCGGTGGTGTGCTGGATGCCCTTGGGTTTGCCAGTCGACCCGCTGGTGTAGAGGATGAACAAGGGGTCTTCGCTATCCAGCGGTGTTGCGGGGCAACTGTCACTGGCCTGTTCGACCAGATCGTGCCACCAATGATCACGTCCTTCTCGCATGGTGACTTCGTTGCCGCAACGCTGCAGTACAACGCAGTGTTCGACGGTGGGGGATTTCTCGAGGGCGTCGTCAACACTTGCTTTTAGCGGCAGTTGTTTGCCTCTACGCCATCCCGCATCGGCGGTGATTACGACTTTGGCGCTGGCGTCCTGGTTACGGTCGGCGATCGCTTCGCTGGAGAAACCACCGAAAATGACGGAATGTACGGCGCCAATACGGGCGCAGGCCAGCATGGCAATTGCTAACTCAGGGACCATCGGCATATAGATCGAGATCACGTCGCCCTGCTCCACGCCCAGGCTTTTCAATCCGTTGGCGAAGCGGCAGACCTCGTCGTGCAGCTGCTGGTAGGTTAGCGTTCGGGTGTCGCCCGGTTCGCCTTCCCAGATGATCGCTGCTTTGTTGCGGCGCCAAGTGCTGAGATGCTGGTCGATACAGTTGTAAGAGACGTTGGTTTTCCCGCCGACGAACCACTGGACGTCGGGTTCTTCCCAGCGGAGGACCTCCTGGAAAGGTTCAAACCAGTGCAGTTGCTGGCGTGCCAGCCGCGCCCAGAATCCTTCCGGGTCACGTTCCGCTTCGGCGTATAACTGCTCATATTCGGCCGGTGACTTGACACGCGCCTGTTCGGCAAATTTTTCAGGGGGGGCAAACAGCGAGTTTTCGGCACTTTCAGCCATGGCGCAAGTCTCCGGATTGATCCGTCCAGTCGAAGTCGAGTTTTCCACAATCGCCCGGATTCTAGGGCCCGCTCAGGGGGGTGTCAACGAAGCCCTCGCATTGCTAAAACGACCAGCGAAGCAGACTGGAGCGAACCTCGCGGGCGCGGTTTTGTCTGTTTGTTTCACGATCGCACCTCCACATTGCTCGTCCCGGTTCCAGTGAAGATATTCCAGTGGACTCTCGCCACGCGGTTGAGCGCCCGGGTGACGAGCTGCCACTGATGGTGCAGCGTGCTGGTTTGGCCGTTGCGACCAGCCATCTTCTCTACAACAGCTCGATTCGCTAACCAACTTTTCCCTGAGGCAGCCGCCTATGACCACCGGTTTGTTCACCGCCAGCCGTTTACCGGAGGCTCTAGAGTATTTGCAGACCGAGGGCTATGTGGTTCTGGAGCACCTGCTGGCGGAGTCGCAATTGGTGGCGTTGCGGGAGCAAGTCGCCGCGGTACTGGAAGCGGAAAGTAACGACCCTCCGGACCCGGGGCCTGCCAGTTCTGCATTGGCAGACGACGATCTACGCGCTTACTTCATCGAGCATTATTCGGTCAGTCCAGCAGAGCTGGAACGCATGCTGCGATTCATTCGCCGCACCCGTAGCCAGCAGCTCGACACGCCTTGGCCTGTGCCTGTCGGCGAGGTGAACAAGACGTTTCTGCATTTGCCCACGCGTTTCGATCAAGACCGCTCTCAGCGGATCTGGAATCTACTGGGAAAAGCAGTGCAGTCGTGTGCCCTGGTTGAGCAAGAGACGGTTCTGCAGATCGTCCGCAGTGTGCTGGGTGCCGATAGTTTGCTTTCGGATTGTAGCGCCACCAGCATCGGTCCGCAGACTGGGGGAGGGGCCTGGCACGTGGATGTGCCAGTCGGGCAATTACCCGAACCTTTGCCGGAAATGCCACTGACCCTGCAGAACGCCTGGATGCTTGATGACTTTACCGCCGAGAATGGTGCCACCCGAGTGGTACCGGGTAGCCATCGCAGTCGTCGCAAGCCGCCCTGGTCTGGCGCTGAGCTGGCGGACGAGGTCATTCTGGAAGCGCCCGCGGGTTCTGTGGCGATCTGGCTTTCCAATACCTGGCATCGCAGTGGCCCGAATCGCACCGATCGTCCGCGCCGCGCTGTGCTGGGGTACTATTGCCGTTCCTGGATCAAGCCGTTTCACGATTTTCGCCAGGCCATTCCGCAGGAAACGGCTGCCCAGTTTTCAGCCACATTGCGCTATCTTATTGGCTACAGCGCGACGAGCCTGGTGCGCGGTGTCTGACGCCGAGTTTCTAGCTGTCTTAGCCGGTTTCCTAACTGGTGATCGGCACGCGAGTCGTGCACCTGGGCCGGGCGGGATACCGGCGGCGGCAGACGGCACGGCCAGCTCCAGGAATATGGTTTTTCTGGATTTTTGTCGCTCTGTGGCCAACTGGATGCCACCATTGGCTGTCAGCGGGCAGGTCCGGGTTGCGGCCAACGAGTCGGAAATATGCCTTAGATTCGGGGATAATGGGATTTTCCGATCCCGCCAACCAGTTTCAACTGGGTGACAGTCAGCCCGTACGCTTTACCGGGGTAATCCGTCTTGCGCCAACGGACATCTTGCCCTGTTCGTCCAAAATCGTGTAATTGTTTCGGTTTACCTCGCGACGGTGCCGATTGACAGGACGTGCTTTTTCGTTGCATTCACTTTACCTGCGATTAGAATTCAACACATATATGCCGAGCTGCGCGAAAAGTCCACCTATAGCCCCCTTTTTATCCATTCGACCCATATGATTATTTCCAGGGGTATTTTCGGGCTTCCAGCGTTTTCTCGTTTCAGGCAATAACCGGTTTAT
>MDTE01161848.1_pt1 | contig 14175 bp, 10 predicted proteins | sample 811231 | NCBI WGS metagenome assembly MDTE01 (sample SAMN05326651, study PRJNA326480) | marine metagenome | isolation source: seawater | place: Indian Ocean: Red Sea | collected 2010 | reverse complement strand
AATTCACAATTGAGGAAAAAAACTTTAAAAGTTTTGAAAAAATACTTAATCAAAAAAGTTCTAATGAAATTAATGCTTTTTTAGATAAATATAATTCATTCGAATTAGATTATAAAATAAAAAATAATTTAGTTAATATATATTTATCTAAATACGGAGTTATTAGTCTTCGTTCAGCTGCTGTAGATCAATCCATTGAAATTGTTAGAAGACGTATCGATGAAATTGGCACTAAAGAACCATCTATACTTAAAAGAGGAAATAATCGTATTTTGGTGGAACTTCCTGGCATTAAAGATCCGGAAAGAATAAAAGAATTACTTGGTAAAACAGCAGAGTTATCATTTAGATTGGTTACTAAAGATAATATAGAATTTGGTAGTGAAAAATTTATTATTACCGATACGCAAGAAGAAATATCAGTAAGTAAAAGAATAATTTTAAGCGGTGAAAACTTAATTGATGCTCAGCCAAAATTTGATAACTTAAATAATCAGCCTATTGTATCTTTTTCATTAGATAGATTAGGTTCTCAAAGGTTCGGTAGGGTAACAAGTAATAATATTGGCAAAAGATTAGCTATAATTCTCGACAACGAGGCAATTAGCGCCCCAGTTATTCAAGACTCGATTACCGGAGGCAATGGAACGATATCTGGAAATTTTACTTTTCAAACAGCTACTGATTTGGCTTTATTATTAAGATCAGGTGCCTTACCCACTCCATTAAATGTTGTCGAAGAGAGAACTGTTGGACCAGATTTAGGAAAAGACTCTATTGAGGCTGGTGTTGTTTCTTTAATAATTGGCTTTCTACTAGTTGTTTTATTTATGTCATACAAATATAAACTTTTTGGTTTAATCGCTAATATCTCATTAATTTCTAATCTATTAATGTTAATGGGTATTTTAACATTATTAGAAGCAACTTTAACATTACCGGGTATTGCAGGCGTAATTCTAACTGTAGGTATGGCCGTTGATGCAAATGTGCTAATTTTTGAACGTATTAAAGAAGAATTAAAGGGCGAAAATTCTAATATTCAAGCTTTTGACTCCGGTTTTAAAAAGTCAATAGTAACAATTCTTGATGCAAATATAACTACATTAATTGCTTCAATCATCTTATTTATATTTGGATCGGGTCCAATAAAAGGTTTTGCTGTAACGCTATCTATAGGATTAATCACAACCTTATTCTCTGCATATTTTATATCAAGACATCTTACATCAAGAATTGTTTTTAAAAATAGAGATAACAAAATTACAATATGATTAACAATTATAACTTTGAACAAAAATTTAAATTAGCAAATATCTCTTCAATAATATTAGTTTTAATAAGTATTTTGATGATTTTTTTTAAAGGTTTAAATTTTGGAATTGATTTCAAAGGAGGAACATTAATGGAATTGAGATGCGACTCAACCAATATTGAAATTGGTGATGTTCGATCATCTTTTAATCAGTTTGATCTAGGAGATATTAATGTCAAAGAATTTGGAAATAAAGGAGATTATCTTATTAAGTTCGAGAGAAAAAATTTTGATGATAAAGTTAATATTAAAATAATTAAGGAAAAAGTTGCAAATGAACTTCAAGGAAATGTTGATTTTAGAAGAGTGGAAAATGTTGGTCCCAAGGTAAGCAAAGAACTTTTGGAGTCGGGTCTTTTAGCGATATGCTTAGCATTGGCAGCGATGTTATTTTATATTTGGGTAAGATTTGAGTGGCAATTTAGCGTCGGTTCAATAATTGCTATTTTTCACGATGTTTTGATTACTATTGGTTTATTCTCTTTGTTATCGCTTGAAATCAACTTGTCAATTGTTGCAGCCGTCTTGACTATAGTGGGTTATTCTATGAACGATACTGTTGTTATCTATGATCGTATTCGTGAAAACTTAAATAAATATTCAAGTTTGAAAATTGGTGAAATTTCAAATAAATCAATAAACGAGACCTTATCTAGAACTATTATTACCTCATCAACTACTTTGTTAGCTTTAATTTCAATCTTTATTCTTGGAGGTCAAATTTTAAAAGGCTTTTCCCTTGCAATGATTATTGGAGTTGTTATTGGTACTTACTCATCAATTTTTGTGGCAAGTCCTATATTAAAATACCTAAATGTTTCGTTTAAAACTATTTCAAGGGAAAAAGAAAAAAATTAATAAAGATTTTGGGCTATAACCATCGTCATTAACATTGGTAATGATAGTAGTGTGTTTACCCTAGAAGTAATCACAGCAATTTTTGCGTGTTTGGGTTTATCTTCGGCAGGACATTCGACTATTCCTAAAACTTTTTTTTGATTAGGCCAAATTATAAACCACACATTAAAAGCCATTATTATACCTAACCACATACCGATACCAATAGCTGTGTTTTTACCGCCACTTCCAATACCAAGTATCATTGCATCATGTACATAGCCATTTAAATATGCAACAACCAAACCAGTTATAATCGTAGCTAAAGCTGCCCATCGAAAATAGAATAAAACTGCAGGTGCAATAATTTTTGTAATTGCAGGTTTTTGTTCATCAGTGAACTTAGGCATATTTGGTATTTGAACAAAATTTAAATACCACAACAATCCAATCCACATTATTCCAACCACAACATGCAAATATCTAAACAACCAGCTCCAAAATAATCTATCAAATGCCCAATCTCCACCAGCAAAAAAAAGTCCGACAAACAACAAAATAGCCAATATAGCTGAAAGATGAATAGTTTTTGAAAGTGATTGTAAAATGTTAACCATAATTTATTATACCATAAAATTTGAACTTCATGCTGTTTTTTTCATTTTATTGTTAATAAGGCTTTTAAGAAATTTCCCAGTATAACTGCCCTCAATTTGCATGATTTTTTCGGGCGGGCCCTCAGCAATAATTCTCCCCCCATCTGAGCCACCTTCAGGACCCATATCAACAATCCAATCCGCTGTTTTAATCACATCCAAGTTATGTTCTATAACGATTACTGTGTTGCCTGTGTTTACAAAAGCCCTTAATATTTCTAATAGTTTTTTAATATCATGCGAATGTAAACCGGTTGTAGGTTCATCGAGTATATAAAGTGTCCTCCCCGTGGATCGTTTCGATAATTCTTTTGCTAATTTAATTCTTTGTGCTTCCCCACCTGATAGAGTTGTAGCTTGTTGACCAATTTTAATATAACCTAAACCAACATGTTTTAAGGTTAATAATTTTGAATATATGGTTGGTATATTTTCAAAAAAAACACAGCCTTCTTCCACAGTCATATCTAAAACTTCTGCTATATTTTTATTTTTAAATTTTATTTCCAAAGTCTCTCTATTATATCTTGTGCCTTTGCAAGCATCACACGGAATATATACATCTGGTAAAAAGTGCATTTCGTATGTTATTACACCGTCACCTTCGCATGTCTCACATCTTCCGCCTCTTACATTAAAAGAATATCTTCCTGGTTTATAACCTCTTGTTTTTGATTCAGGTAAATTTGCAAACCAGTCTCTAATTGGACCAAATGCACCGGTATAGGTTGCTGGGTTCGACCTTGGTGTACGTCCAATTGGTGATTGGTCAATATCAATAACTTTGTCAATTAACTCAGTGCCTTTATAATTTTTAAATGACTTTGGTAATTTTCGTGATTTATTATTATTAAGTAATAAATTTAATGCGTTGAAAAGCGTTTGTAGTACCAATGTTGATTTACCACTACCAGAAACACCTGTAACACAAGTGAAAGTTCCTATAGGAACTTTCAAATCTACCTTTTGTAAATTATTACCAGTTGCACCTAAAATTTCTAAAAACCTTCCATTTTTTGCAGTTTTCCTTTTTTTTGGTACTTCAATTACTTTATTACCTGATAAATAATTTCCAGTTATACTTTCCTTAGTTTCAATAATTTTTTTTAATGTGCCTTCTGCTGTAATAGTTCCGCCATTTATACCTGCTTCGGGACCTAGATCTATAATATGATCCGCGTTTTCCATTGTTTCAACATCATGTTCAACAACTATTACTGTGTTTCCTAAATCCCTAAGTCTTTTCAGGGCTGCAATTAGTTTTTTGTTATCTCTTTGATGTAAGCCGATTGAGGGTTCATCCAAAACATATAAAACACCTGTCAAACCTGAACCAATTTGAGAGGCTAATCTTATTCTCTGTGACTCTCCACCTGAAAGAGTTCCAGACTCTCTAGATAAAGTTAAATAATTCAAACCAACATTAAGTAAAAAATTTAATCTTTCATTAATTTCTTTTAGGATATGTTGTGCGATTTTTTTATCTCTGAGAGTTAGAATTTTATCTAAATTATCAAACCATTTTTGTGCATCTTCAATTGAAAATCGTGTAACTTCACTAATATTTAATTTGTTAACTTTTACACAAAGAGCCTCATCTTTCAATCTCATCCCTTTACACTTCTCACAACTAGTTTCGCTTTGGTATTGAGATATTTCTTCTCTTTTCCAATCACTGTCAGTTTCCAAGTATCTTCTCTCTAAATTGTTAATCACCCCCTCAAAGGTTTTCTTGGTATCATATTTTTCATAACCATCATCATAATGAAATTTTATTTCATCTTCATCTGATCCGTATAAAATTATATCTTGTATTTTTTTAGGTAATTTTTTCCACTTAGTATTAAGATCAAATTTATAATGTTTTGCTAAAGATGCTAATGTTTGAGCATAGTACATATATGAAGATTTTGCCCAAGGTTCAATACAGCCATCTGCAATACTTTTATTTTTATCCGATACAACTAAATTGGCATCAACATTAAGATTGTGACCTATACCTTCACATTCTTCACATGCACCAAAAGGACTATTAAATGAAAAAAGTCTTGGTTCTATTTCCTCAATTGTAAAACCACTTTCTGGACAAGAAAATTTAGATGAAAAAGTTATACTTTCTTTTTTTCTAAATTTCTTTGGAATTGTCTCATTTTAATATTCAACAATAAGTAAACCATCTGATAGTTTTAAAGCTGTTTCAATACTGTCAGCTAATCTATTTCCTAATTTAGAATTCAAAACTATTCTATCAACAACAATAGATATGTCGTGTTTAACCTTTTTATTTAAATTTGGAAAATCATCGATATCACAGTACTCACCATCCACTTTAATTTTTTGAAATCCTCTCTTTTTGTAATTTAAAATGTCTTTTTTATATTCACCTTTTCTTCCTCTAACTACGGGTGACAAAAGGAAAATTGTTGAGCTTTTAGGTAGAGCTTTTACTTTATCAACCATATCACTTACGGATTGCGAAACTATTGGTTTGCCTGTAAATGGAGAATAGGGTATTCCGATTCTTGCATAAAGAACTCTCATATAATCATAAATTTCAGTTACAGTAGCAACTGTAGACCTTGGGTTTTTGGGGGCATTTTTTTGTTCTATTGAAATTGCGGGACTTAGCCCCTCTATTAAATCAACATTTGGTTTTTTCATTTTATCCAAAAATTGTCTAGCGTATGCAGAAAGACTCTCCACATATCTTCTTTGGCCCTCTGCGTAAATTGTATCAAAAGCAAGAGATGATTTTCCAGATCCTGATAAACCAGTTATTACGACTAATTTATCCTTGGGAATTTCCAAGGAGATGTTTTTTAAATTGTGTTCTTTAGCCCCTTTAATTAATATCTTTTTCAACATCTTTTTCACACTTTAAAACAGAATGAGCTTATATTTACAATGTAAATATGCTATAGTTATTTTTTATCAATATAATAAATCTAAGTTATTATGTCAGGAAGTTTAAACAAGGTTCAACTAATAGGTAGATTGGGAGCAGACCCAGAAATCAAGCAAATGGTTAATGGTAAAAACGTCGCAAGGTTGAGTATTGCTACTAGTCAATCCTGGAAAGATAAATCTACTGGTGAAAAAAAAGAAAAAACTGAATGGCATAGAGTTGTGATTTTTAATGAAGGATTAGTGAATATAGTTCAACAATATTTAAAAAAAGGTGCAAACGTTTATTTAGAGGGTCAGTTGAGCACAAGAAAGTGGAGAGATGAAAAATTAGGACAAGACAAGTATTCAACCGAGGTAGTTTTACAAGGATTTAATTCATCCTTAACGATGTTAGGTGGTAACAACCAATCAATAAAAAATTCTGAAAATAACCAAGATAAAAGCAGTTTACCAAACGACCAAATTTCACAAGTAAATCCAGATCTAGACGACGAAATTCCATTTTAATCAAATGCAAAAATCAGAGATTAAAAATAGTATTGTACCTAAATCTATTTTAGTTCATCAAGAAATGAGCTCATCATATTTGTCCTATGCGATGAGTGTAATTGTAAGTAGAGCATTACCTGATGTGAGAGATGGTCTCAAACCTGTACATAGAAGAATAATATATGCAATGTACAAAGGGGGGTATGACTGGAGCAGACCTTTTAGAAAATCTGCTAGAATTGTTGGTGACGTAATCGGTAAATATCATCCACATGGTGATCAAGCTGTTTACGATGCGCTTGTTAGATTGGTTCAAGATTTTTCGATGAGCTTACCTTTAATACAAGGTCAAGGCAATTTTGGATCAATAGATGGCGACCCTCCAGCTGCAATGAGATATACTGAAACAAAACTTTCTAAAGTTGCTCAATTTTTAACAGACGGTCTTGAAAAAAATACGATTGATTACAGAAACAATTATGATGATACAGAGAAAGAACCTGTGGTTCTTCCTTCACACTATCCAAATTTATTAGTAAATGGAGCTGGCGGTATCGCCGTAGGTATGGCCACAAGCATACCACCACATAATTTAGGCGAGGTTATTAGTGGTACAATAGATTTTATAAAAAATAAAGATATAACAATATCACAATTAATGAAGCATATTCCTGGACCAGATTTTCCAACTGGCGGAATAATCATTGGCAAAGATATTATTAAACAAGGATATAATAAAGGAAGAGGTTCATTTAAAATAAGAGGTGAAATAGGTGAGGAGTCACTTAAAAATGGTAAATCAAGATTGATTTTAAAGTCAATTCCATATCAAGTGAACAAATCTATTTTAAATGAAAAGATCGCAGAACTTTCAAGAGAAAAAAAAATTGAGGGTATCAGTGATATTAGAGACGAATCCAATCGTGATGGAATTAGAGTTGTCATTGATCTTAGAAGAGGTATTGAACCAGAAACAATTAAAAGACAACTTTATAAGTTAACTTCTATAGAGTCATCTTTTGGTTTTAATACCCTGGCAATTGTAAATGGAAGGCCAAAAGTATTAAATTTAAAAGAATTTATTTCAGAGTTTGTTGATTTTAGAGAAAGGACTGTTGTAAGAAGAATTAAATTTGATTTAAAAAAAACAGAAGAAAGAGCACATATTCTTATTGGTATCGCAACCGCTGTTGAAAATATTGATGCAATAATAAAAATTATTAAATCATCTAAAGATACTGAAGCAGCAAAAAAAAATCTAATTAATAAAAAATGGACAGTCAAAAAAAGTACAAAGCTTATATCTTTGATTGAAAAAAAGCAGTCAGTCTCAAAATATCAACTTAGCAATCAACAAGTTGACTCAATTTTAGAACTTAGATTGCAAAAACTTACAGCTTATGGAATTTCTGAAATTGAAACAGAAATTAAAAAACTTTCTGAACAAATTATATATTTTAATAAATTACTAAAATCAAAAAAGGAATTATTTGCTTTAATTATAAAAGAACTTGAAGAAATAAAATCTAAATTTTCTGTTAAAAGAAGAACTAAAATTATTGATGCTGTTTTAAATTATAATATTGAAGAAACAATTCAAAAAGAGTCTGTTGTTATAAATTTAACCAACCAAGGTTACATTAAAAGAGGTTCACTTGCTGCCGTTAAAACTCAAAAAAGAGGTGGAAAAGGCAAAACTGGTATTACAACAAGAGATGAGGATTTTGTCGTTAGAATCTTATCAGGTAATTCGCACAGTCAAGTTTTGTTTTTTTCTTCGCAAGGTTTAGCTTATAAACTTAAAGCATGGAAAATACCAAAAGGCAGCTTAAATTCTAAAGGAAAATCTTTATTTAATCTTTTACCTTTAAAAACTAATCAATCAATAACATCAACTATGATTTTGCCCGATAATGAAGATGAGTGGAAAAAACTTTATGTCGTTTTTGCAACAAGTAGCGGAAAAGTGAGAAAAAATTCTTTAGTCGATTTTTTAAATATTAATGCGAGTGGAAAAATTGCAATGAAACTTGACGAAAATGATAAAATTATTGGAGTTGAAAAATGTCGTGAGGATCAAGATATCATCTTAGGGACTAAATTTGGAAAATGCATTCGATTTATGTCAAAAAAATTAAGACTATTTAAGGGAAGATCTTCAAAAGGAATAAGGGGTATTGATTTATCAGAAAAAGACTCAGTTATGTCTCTCTCTATTGTTGACAATAACAAGGAAACTCAAGCGTTAATTAAAAAGAACGGAGCTAAAAAAGAAAATCTAGATAAATTCATATTGTCTATTACAGAAAATGGCTACGGCAAAAGAACCTCTTATCATGATTTTAGAGTAACAAATAGAGGAGGGAAAGGTATCATAGGAATAATCAATTCAGCAAGAAACGGCAATGTAACATCAACACTTATCGTATCAAATGAGGACGAAATAATTTTATCAACTGACAAAGGCAGAGTTATTAGATGTTCAGTAAAGGAAATAAGAATAGCTGGTAGAAATACACAGGGTGTAAGAATAATTAAGTTGTCAGGTGAAGAAAAGGTTGTTTCTGCTATAAAAATTGATGATAATATTTTATAATGAATAGAGTTGGCATATATCCGGGAACTTTTGATCCAATAACTTTTGGACATGTAGACATTATAAAAAAGTCTTTAAAAATTGTAGATAAACTTGTTGTTGCTATATCAGACTCTTCGGATAAGGATTACTTATTTTCAACGGACGAAAGAATGGAAATTCTTAAAAATTCATTATTTAAGGATTTAAAACTTAAAAAAAACAGAATTCACATCGTCTCATTTGAAAATCTTACTGTAAAATTATGTAAAAAATTTAGAGCTTCCATCATTATACGTGGTTTGAGAGCTGTATCTGATTTTGAATACGAGTTTCAATTAGCTGGAATGAATAAAAAACTTGATGATAAAATTGAAACTATTTTTTTAATGTCAAGTATAGAAAATGAGATTATTTCATCAAAATTTGTAAAAGAAGTTGGTAAACTTAAAGGAGATCTAAAGAAATTTGTTTCAAAATCTGTTATAAAAGCAATTAGAGATAAACTTGAATGAAAAAAATACTTTTAATATTTGTAATTACTATATTTACAAATTTAAAATTAATGGCCATGGAAAATAAAATTTTAATTAAACTTGATTACGGCACAGTTGAAATTGAACTTTTTAACGATAGTGCACCTAAACATGTTGAAAGAATTCTAACTCTATCTAAAAATAAAGAATATGATGGCGTTGTTTTTCATAGAGTTATAGAAGGTTTTATGGCCCAAACAGGAGATGTTGAATTTGGCAATTCAAAAAAAGATAGCTTTAATTTAGATAGGGCAGGTACAGGATCATCTTCACTTCCAGATCTTAAGTCTGAATTTAGTAATATTCCACATGAAAGAGGAACTGTGTCTATGGCCAGATCGTCAAACCCTCATAGTGGTAATAGCCAATTTTTTATTTGTCTCGAAGCAGCACCCCATTTAGATAGACAATATACTGTTTTTGGAAAAGTTATAAATGGTATGGAGTTTGTTGACAAAATTAAAAAAGGAGATGGCCCTAACGGAATGGTATCTAATCCTGATAAAATTATAAGTATATCTATCAAAAAATAGTTAATGAATTCAAAAAAATTTTTTTTTGAATTAGTAAAATCTAAAAACAATTATAGACTTGGCAAAATTCACACTAAAAGAGGAATAATAAATACACCTGCTTTTATGCCAGTCGGTACCTTGGGAACAATTAAAAGTATTTTTACTGATGACATTTTAAAGACTGGAACGGAAATAATATTAGGTAATACTTATCATTTGTTTTTAAGACCTGGTGTTGAAATACTCGGTAAATTCGGTGGATTACACAACTTTATGAATTGGCAAAAGCCTATACTAACTGACTCAGGTGGTTTTCAAATAATGTCTTTATCTAGGTTTACTAAAATAGATAGGGATAAAGGAGCTTTTTTTTCATCCCATCTTGACGGTAAAAAATTTTTATTAAGTCCTGAAAAAAGTATTGAAATACAAAAAAAAATTAATTCTGATATTTTGATGGTTTTAGATGAATGTCCAAAGCTTACAGAAGACAAGAAAATTATATCCAGTGCAATTGATACTTCTACACTATGGGCAAAAAGATCTAAAATTGCTTTTGGAAAATCCAATTCCAAAGCACTTTTTGGCATAGTGCAGGGTGGTATTTTCAAAGATCTACGTCACGAAAGCTTAGAGAAACTTATTGATATAAATTTTGACGGTTATGCTATGGGCGGATTAGCAGTAGGAGAAACTCAAGATCAAATGCTTAAAACTTTAGAAGATACAACCTATCTTATGCCAAAAAATAAACCTAGATATTTAATGGGAGTTGGCACGCCCTCTGATATTTTGGGTGCAGTAAAATATGGTATTGATATGTTTGATTGTGTTATGCCGACAAGATCTGGCAGAACTGGTTTGGCTTTTACGTGGGAAGGCAAGCTTAATCTCAGGAATAGTAAATTTAAAAATGACAAAAGCCCACTTGATAAGAAATGTAAAATAAATAATTTAAACAAATATTCAAAAAGTTACTTAAATCATCTTATAAATACTAATGAGATATTAGCCTCCATGTTGATTTCCTTACATAACGTTAATTTTTATCAAGAATTTATGAAAAAAATAAGAGAGTCGATTAAAACTGGGACATTTGAGGCCTTTTACAAAAAAAACATAAACAAGTATAACTAATATTTACCAATTGAAATTTATCTTTTTTTATATATAAAAAGAGTTTCTTTAATGGGCCCTTAGCTCAGTTGGTAGAGCACTTCCCTTTTAAGGAAGGTGTCGTTGGTTCGAACCCAACAGGGCTCACCACTACTTAAATTTTTAATGGTGGATATTCTATAATTACTTTCGGTATCCACTTATTTAGGCTTATAATTCTATTATCACTTGATGGATGAGTACTTAAAAACTGCGGAGGTTCTTTTCCTTTATGTGCCTTTTTCATTCTTTCCCATAAATTAACAGCTTCTTTTATATTATACCCTGACAAGGAAGAAAAAATTAAACCAAGATAATCTGCTTCACTCTCTTGTTTTCTTCCAAACGGATTCATAATACCGAGCTGAAGAACATCCATACCTGTTGCTCTACCGACTGTATTACGTGTTTGAGATATTTTTCCTCCAGTAATAATGTCAGCTATTTGTGTAGTAACATTTACAGCCATAGCTGCACTCATTCTTTCAACCGAATGTTTTGCAACCGCATGCGCAATCTCATGTCCCATTACTGCTGCTAAACCATTAATATTTTTCGTAACATCTAAGATACCAGTATAAACAGCGATTTTCCCTCCAGGCATACACCATGCATTTTTAATATTTTTATTATCAATCAAAATATACTCCCAGGCAAAATCCTTAGTAGGATCTGTTAATTTTTGATTTTGAAAAAAAATAGATACAGATTTCGATATTTTATCTCCAATATCAATAATATTATTAAGATCTTTACCTTTGTTTATTAATTTAATCTTTTTCGAATTTTTTAATTTTTCATAGGCTTTAGCTGCTTGTGCATTAATCGCACTTTCGGGATATATTTTAAGCTGTCTTCTATCGGTAATTGGCACTGTAGCACACGAGGATGTTAAAAAACTACAACAAGTACATCCAAAAAGCTCAAGAAATTTACGTCTATTTATGTTATAAAATTTATTCATTGCCGAATCTTAACAAAAAAAAACAGATTTGTATTTGAAAGAATATTGATATGGCAAAAAATAAACCTAAAAAATCCTTATTATCTTCACTTCGTAATAATTTTATTGCCGGAATAGTTGTTCTAATACCTATTGGTATAACTCTTTACTTAACTGTATTCATAATAAATATATCATCAAATTTAATTCCTAAAGAAATTAACCCTAACCATTATCTTCCTTATAACATACCTGGTTTAGAAATATTAATTGCAGTTCTATTAATTACAATTATTGGATGGATTTCACTCTCTTTTATCGGAAAAAGACTTTTCAATTTTTTTGAAAGTATATTAAACAAAATACCAATCATAAGAACGGTATACTCGGCTGTTGAGCAACTTATAGAAACTTTTACAAGCAGTAAAACAGACAAAAAAACTGTAGTTTTGGTAGAATATCCTAGAAAGGGAGTTTACGCCGTAGGTTTTGCTACAAAAGAAAATACGGGTGAAATTAAAAACAAGGCAGGAAAAGAACTCATGAATGTATTCGTTCCAACTACACCAAATCCAACAAGCGGTTTTTTACTTATGTTTCCAAAAGATGAAATTATTTACTTAGATCTATCTTTTGAGGAGGCATCTAAATTTATTGTTTCTGCGGGAAGTTTTAATCCTTAATTTTTTACTATTTAATTTCATTAATTATATCTGCTCGATCGTATAATTTTATCAATTTTTCATATTTTTTTAGCGAACTAGAATTAAAAGTATTTAACTTGTTTTCTGCTGACAAAAATAAATCTTTATGATGAACCGGATCAGCAAATTTAAAATTTTTAATACCACTTTGTTGAAAACCCAACAAATCACCATGACCTCTAATTTTCAAATCTTCTTCTGCTACAATAAAACCACTATTAGTTTCTCTTAAAATTTTTAGACGCTTTTTTGCATTCTGACTTAAATTTTTTTTATAAATTAAAATACAATAAGAAACTGATCTACCACGTCCAACCCTGCCTCTTAATTGATGTAGCTGGGACAAACCAAATTTATTAGCATCTTCTATTATAATAATATTTGCGTCTGGAAAATTTATACCAACTTCAATTATGGTAGTACTTACTAAAATTTTAATTTTTTTATTAATAAATAAATTTAAGACTTTATTTCTATCTTCAATACTCATATTTCCATGTATAAGGCCAACATTATTTGGAAATAATTTAGATATATCGTTAAATTTCTTTTTTGCAGAAGAAAAGTTAAGTTTTTTTGATTGTTCAATTAAAGGGCATACCCAAAAAACTTGATAATTTAATTTAATTTGTTTTTCAATTAACGGAATTATTTCATTCAATTTACTTTCAGGTTTTATTAAAGTTATAATTTCTTTTCTGTATTTTGGTTTTTCATTTAATATAGATATATCCATATCACCAAAAAAAGATAACATCATTGTTCTTGGTATCGGTGTTGCTGACATAGATAAAACATCACAGTTATTACCACCTTTTTTTGCTAATTTTATTCTTTGCTTTACACCAAATTTATGTTGTTCATCAATAATTATGAAACCTAAATTTAAAAATTTTATTTTTTTTTGAAATAAAGAATGCGTTCCAAATAAAAAATTAATATTTCCATTTCTTAGATTATTCATAATATTATTTTTATCAGAAATTATAATTTTACTTGTAAGTAAACTGATGTTTATATTGGTTTTATTAAACAAATTGAGCGCTAATTCATAATGTTGTTTTGCAAGAATCTCAGTTGGTGCCATAAAGGCTACTTGAAAACCGTCTTCAAGGACATTTGCAGCGGCAATTAAAGCCAATATTGTTTTACCAGATCCAACATCACCCTGTAACAACCTAAACATTCGTGACTCAGATTTCAAATCTTTGTCAATTTCTTCCAATATTTTATTTTGGCCTTTTGTAAGATTAAAACCAAAACTTTTTTTAACTACGTCTGATAGTTTGTTTTTAAAAATTTTTTTTCTTTTTTTTTTAATTTTAATAATTTTTCTAGCTGAATATAAAGTTAATAAATTTGATAATATTTCATCATAAGCTAATCTTCTAAAATCATTAGAGAATATATCTAAATTACTTTTCGGATTATGAAGATTATTTAACGTTTTTTTTAAACTTTTAAAATTATTATTTTGTAAAAAATTACTGTCATGCCATTCAAAACTATCATCTATTTTATTAATAACGTTTTCAATTAATTT
>MDTE01016679.1_pt1 | contig 14175 bp, 12 predicted proteins | sample 811231 | NCBI WGS metagenome assembly MDTE01 (sample SAMN05326651, study PRJNA326480) | marine metagenome | isolation source: seawater | place: Indian Ocean: Red Sea | collected 2010 | reverse complement strand
TGTGATCAGAGTCAAGATCGCACAGCACCTGTTTGCATCTGCGCCATCTGCAACTGATGCATCTGTACCTGCATAACTGGGAGCACCATAGAAAATGTCATATTCATTAACAAGCAATCTGAGCAACCTGACGGGTGACCTGCAGGAAGCATTCATGGACGGGTTTATTAGTGACGGGGTTGACCTGTCGCCGTTTATCGTTCAAACAACTGACAAGAACACAATTACCAACGTGGGCGTCAATCCGCCATCTGGCTACCTGACAGTTACTGAGGGTGCTGACATTGCAACCAAAGCGGTTGAGGAGTCACACGCTGCAACATACAGCATGATCAACAAGGCACTTGGCTTTGCAGTATCTGAGCAGACCAAACTGACAATGCCACGTGAGATGCTGCTTGGCTTTTTGGGCCAACTTGGTGCAGCCGCTCAGCGTCTTTTTGCTGATGTCTGTTATGACATCTTGAACAACGCAACCAGCACAAATGGACCTGACGGCGTGCCGCTGGCGTCTGCCAGCCATCCAAGCGCTGCCGGGAACCAGAGCAACACCGCAGCGGGTGCGCTTGACTTTGCATCTTATGAGGCAGGCCAGCGCAACATTATGACACAGCAGACCAATGACGGAATGCTTGCGGGCTATCGTGCCGATCTGTTGGTTGTACCTGCTGCGCTCAATGTCACTGCTTTTCAAGTCAACGCACCGGGTGCAGGTCAGCCAACGCTTGGCACGTCCGCAGCAGCCAACTTAGTTGGCGCGTTTGCTGTTCCCAACTATTCTGCAACGCAGGGTATCAGAACAGTTGTCAGCGCCGATCTTTCAAGTGACACACAATGGCACCTGATGGATTCACGTTTCAGCCGCTTGCGCTGTTACGTGCTCAAGGGGCCTGCTCCAATGCTGCAAGAGTCTGATCCAGACAGTGGTCGGCTTGAGGTGCGTGACAGAATTATACTTGCTACGGGCTTTGATAGCTTCCGCGCTGTATTCGTTGGCACCTGATAGGGTTGGCAATTGAATGCGGAGATCGTCAAGGATGTAGGTGGCGCGGTTGCGCTGGATACTCCCCAACAGGGGCGGCCATCCAGTGCAACTGTCACTATCTACAATCCTGACGGCACTACGCTTGTCGCGTCTGGATCTGCAACCATTGACACATGCAACACCACCACCACAGCCACCGTGGCTGCTGGCGTCACCGCTGTTGCGGTATCTAGCGCCACCGGCATTGAGGTTGGGCGGCACTATGTGATCAGCGGTGCAGACGGGCGCAGTGAGTGGGTGCGCGTCATGGCGCTCAGTGGCACTGATGTGACACTAGCAGAGGACTTGGCGCACGGGTATGCATCTGGCGCTGCATTTGTTGGCACGCGGATCACAAAATCGATCAGCGCTGCCAACGCTGCCACGCTTGACGAAGGCTATTCTGCTGCGTGGGTATACACCACAGACGGCACACAATACCGAGTCAACACGTTCTTTGACGTGGTGCGCAGCAAGTGGGCTGATGTAATCATCACACCGCATGACTTTAGAGTACGCGCAGGTGACATGGCGCTCCCAGAGTTTGAAGCTGACAACGCCATTGGCCTTGACTTTGCTGATGACATCAAGCACGCCACTGAGCTTGTGCGCCAAGAGGTAGGATCGCGCGGGTTCCGTCCGGCGCTTTTTTTGTCACCGGGGGATACATTCAAAGAGGCAATCTCACAGCGCGTGCTGCTGACATTTGCAGAGCGTGGTCAATCAGTGCCTGCACCTTGGCAAGATGACGTGCTTGGCTGGATGGAATTGCGGCGTGAGATATATGAGCAGGCGCTAAACAGCGCACTCAACAACGCCAATTTTGATACCAATGAGGATGCTGTTGTCACAGACACCGAGCGCAAACAACGGCTTGGCTCAGTCAGGATCGTGCTCTGATGGCTGCGGGTGTACGTGAGGTGATAGACAATACCGTCATGCAGATAGAAGCATTGACGGCTGCCACGCGGTACGGCAACACGCTGAAGTTCAAGCACGTTGACAGCGTGGTTGATGGTGAAGACTTGACCGATGCCAGAAGCAACAGCCGAAAATTTGTTCTGCTGCCAACCGGATCACGCTCTTTGGTTGGCTTTTTAGGGCAAGAGGGCGAGATGACAAGCGTACAGCAAACGATTGATTTGACAGTTGCCTACCCAGTAGGCAGAAAAACATTTGATCTTTTCAAGGTTGTGGCTGAGGACGTTGACGCCATCGGCCGGCAACTGATGAAAGGTTCACTTTTTGACAGCTCGAATACTGGCCTTGAGCGCAGGCGCGTTGAGGGCTATAACTTAGATATGGATGATCCGGGCGGAACTGCTTTGGTCACTATTCCAATTGACGTGAGATATACGCCAGATCACAGCTAGGAGGCACACAGCGTGAGCGCAAACAATCCAAAACTATTTAACGTTGGTGAGCTGTCCATTGGGGCAGAGAGCACCTACAACACAGCGTCTGGCAGCTTGCACCACGTGCGCTGCGTTTCCGCAGATGTCAGCGGGCTTGAGATCGCAGCGCTTGAGAATGAACATCTGCGTCAAGCTGATTATTCAGTTGCCAGCATCATTGGGCCAAAGCTGGGAACGATAACAACAGTGCACCAAATTGCCGGATGGACCACAAACACCGATCCGGGTGCGCCATCTATTGCAAACCCACCGGCAAGCGGCGTTGATATGCTTTACAGCATTTTAGCCTCTGCCATTGGCAACATCAAAGTGGGTGGCAAAGCCACTGACATTGCAACAGGCGGCGGCACAGCGCCAACGTCTGACACTTGTCAGGGCACTGTAACGAGCTTTGCCATCGGTCAAGCCGTTTGCTACAACTCGTCAACTGGTCATCAAATTAGCTGGATCAAGAACGGCGCAGCGGGTGTGCTCACATTCTTACAGGGCCGTGATTCAAATCAGTTCAACGTTGATGCAGATTTGCACGGCAGCTATACGATATACAAAGCAACAGGCCAAGCCTACCATGACAACAATAATGCCGTTGAGGGTTACACGCTGCAATTGCTTGGCCATGAAACAGATGACAAGATCGTTGCAACTGGCTGCTTGCCAACCGGGTTGACAATGAGTTTTCCAATTGGCGAGATCCCAACCATGACGATCACATGGGGCGTGGGTGCCTTTGACGAGTCAGGCAGCGGCGCAGGCTTTGCAGGATTCAGCAACGGCGCAGCACCAGCCACGTGGGATGGCGCATTGCCTGAAGCTGTCATGAATGGGTGGGTTACACGCGGCACATCCATGGGGGCATCAAACGCTTTAAGAATTGGATCGCTTGAAATTGACATGCAAATTGAGCGGCCAGCAATTCAAGACGCATCGGCATCAAACGGTGTGTCAGGCTATGGGCCGTTACGATGCAAACCAAAGATCTCATTTAATGTGTTTCGCTCTGAGTCAGCAGAAATTGACAAGTTCTTAGAGCAGACCGGTGAGATCTATACCTTTAGATTTGGCAGCAATCCCGGATCCATGGTTGGGATTTGCGTGCCTAATGGCCGGATCGGCGCATACCCTGCCAAGACAGAATCAGACGGCGCTGTCACAAGTGACATTGAACTGTATTGCAATCACTATGACGGTGACACAGGATCCAGCCCAAATGACCAAAATAACGCAATAGATTCTGACTTCAGGATCGCATTCTGCTGAGGAGGCATTCTCATGGCGCTGAGAATTCCAACAAAGACCACTGACCATATAACGGTCATAAGCCCGATCGACTCATCGATCGATCACACTTGCGAAAAAGCAGACTCTTTGATCGAGGATTACATACAGGCAGAGGCACCAGATTATTCTGAACTGCCGCTTGTCGAAGGTGATCCACCCACAAAGTTTGTGATCCGCCCATTGTCAGAGCGTGAGCTGTCTATTGTTCATGAGATGGGCAAAAGGCACGCAATCAGCGCGGGCGACTCTGGCGATGATCTGTTCTTCGATTTCAACGCAATGGCAGTTCACTATCAGATGCTCCGCTTTGCGCTTGTTGAGGTCATTGACGGGCCTGACTTTGTGGGCAAAAAAGAGCGGCTTTATTCATCTACGGTGTGGACTCTTGAAAGCGTGAGCGCAATTGACATGCTCACGGCACAGTTCTTGGGTACCGTTGTGCTGCGGTGGTCATCTATGCAAAAAAAAACACAGTAGCGCTTTATCTGCTTGCACGGCGTGAGCAATGGAATGAAGCAGATAAGCGAGGTGCAAGGCCATACAATTGCAAAGTCTGCGAGGTTGATGCCGGGTATGCGCAAATGAACGGGTGCCACGAGAAAAGAAAAGCGCCCCGGCAGTTTGGACCGCACTCGCTTGATCGGTGCCCAAATTACTACCTGAAAACGAAAAACCATTACAGAGAGGATGTCATCAAGCTGTACCAAGACTACAAAGCCGGAGTGGTGGAGGGCTGGCCTGATTTATATGCCGGTGCGATCGTTGATGGTGTAAGATATGTCGAGCGCGAGATCAATGATTGTGAGATGGCAATGATGAGAGTTCAGCAGCAACGCATGAAATCAAGCACCGGGGGCAAATAATGGCAGCAAGGCGCGGGCAAGTTGAAGCAATTATAAGCATTTTAGGTGAAGACAAGATCACGGCAATATTGCAGAAAGTGCAAAAGGAAGTCAGTGACACCGGTAAAAAAACTGACGCGATCAAAACAAAAACACAGCGCTACCGTCAAGCGGTGCAAAAAGCTCAAGGCGCATGGGCGCAAACGGCCATGGGTATCAATTCAGTGATCGGCATTGCGCGCGAATTAGCAGGCGCGGTTTCTGCCATCGGTGATCAGATGAAAGAGGCCGCGCAAGAGTATGGGATAGAGGCGCGCTTCAGGGCTGTTGCGCAGCAGGTTGGCGGGGCAGCGCTTGTGTTGGATCAGTTGCGCGCAGCAAGCCAAGACGCAATCGATGACACCGCACTACAGAAGTTATTTGCTACTGCTAGCGCGGGCGGCATGAGCCTCGCGCAAACACTGCAGGCCGTTGAAATGGGAGCACGGGCCGCCAATGCCGGATATGGCAGCACGATTGAAATGGCTAATAAGTTCATATCCGCAATCTCAACGGGACGTGATCGCGTGTTTAAAATGGCTGGATGGAACGTCAACCTTGCAGATACTGTTTCAAACCTTGCCAAAAATTTAAAGGTCAGCACGCAAGCGCTTGACGAATCAAGCAAGAAGCAGGCGCGGTTTAATGCCCTAATGCGAGTGGCAAACGAAGAGCTGTCTTCTTTTAGCGCAGACGGGTACGTGACGCAGGTTGACCGGGTGACAGCATCATGGGAAAACCTGCAGTCATCTCTCCGCAGACAGGCGCTACTTGAGACGGTTGCCGATCCAAGGTGGGCCGAGCTTGAATCTGCATTTGAATCAATAACAAAAAGTAAGCACGTGCAAACGGAAGTTGATCGTGAATGGTCGGGATCATGGCGTCGCGCGTCAAAAACACTCATTGACTCACAGAAGCAACTAAACGCAGTGCTTCAAGAGACGCCTGGACTAACCGTCATATTGATCGAAAAGATCGAGGCGCTTGCGGCGTCGCGCGTTAGAGAGGCGGGGTTCACTGATGACAGCACCACGAGAACAATTGCGTATAACAAAGCCATCAGAGACATTGCCGCAGAGTACGGTGTTTTGCACCACGTGGTCGATACAGCGTCCGACAACCAGGCCAAACTAAATAAAGCGTTGACGCAAGGCGCAGCGGCTGCATCTGCGGCTGCCGAATCAGCAAAGGCGCAAGCGTTGGCCAACAGGCAGGCAAAAGAGAGCATAGATCTGGCCATCCGTGGCAACATGCTGAAGGTTGAGACGCTGATGCGCGAGGCGCAATATGCTGAGCAGATCGGCAGAACTGATCTAGCGACAAAAAAATATAAAGAATCATTGTCACTGTTGCCTGATTTGCATTTTCAAACAGCAGAGCAAGCAGCAATAGCAGCGCGCGCAGTGAATGCGTTGAACGACGCACAGAGCAAGACACCGGCAGAAACATACGCAGCAAAGGCCGAAAGGATGGTCAGCTCTGAGATAAGAGCGGCAAACGCAACGCTGCGGCTGCAGACTGCGCTTTACAACAAATACAGCGCAATGGGCAAAAACGGCCCTGCATCTGTAGCATATAACAAAGCAATGGCCGCAGTCAGGCAGGGCGCAGGGTGGACAGTCCAAAGCCTAAATATGGTCGCCAAGGCGTCTAACAATTCAGCCGCAGCGTTGCGCGCGTCAGTGCTTGCACAGGCTAAGGTGTCACTTGAGGCAGGCAAACTGCTAATGGCAGACCATGACGCTGCCATGCGCAGTGCTGGCACGGCCATGGTCAACGCGGCGGAAGTGACCATTAATAATTTAAAAAAGATACAGGTACAGGCAAAAAACATAACAACAGGCGGAGGCGGCGGCGGTGGCGGCGGCAGCAGGTCAGAAAGGAAATGGTTCAAGCGACTGCAAAAGCCAGCATCTGAGGCGTTAAAGCTACTCACAGATGACGTTGCCATTGCGGATAACCAGATCAGAGCATTTGCGAAAACGAGAGAGCAGCTCATGTCATTGACTCAGTTTGATGGCAGATTTACAGAAAAACGATATAAATCCGTGCTAGACGCAAGACGAAAACAAATAGAGCTATTCAACAACCGCAGCGAGATGCACGTTGAAAACTACAATAAGCGCGTTCGGGCAATTGAAGAGAAATACAACAAGCTGATCGCGTCGGATAAATTTAAAAAAAGCGCAAAAATTCAGCAGCGGTTGCGCGAGGGACTAAGATCAGAGCTTGCAGAGCTAAAAGCCGCTTTCGACTTTGAAAAGGGACTAACCGATCGCGCGATGGCATCAGAAAAGGAGCGGTTTGACAAGTCAATAGAGCGCGCGAGAGAGCTGAAAAAAACAAGCGAGGAGTTTGCAGCGGCAATGGCGCGCGTCAACGCTGCTGCGTTTCAAAGTTTCTCAGATGCCAGCGGTTTTGCAAGTCAGAGCGCTGGTCAATTTGCGCAGGGCCTTGCCAACGCGGTGCCGATAATAAGCGCACAAGTTGAGAGCTTTACTGCAGAGATCGCAAAGATGGGTGATGCAAATGACGCAATGTCAAAAGCATTCGCCAAGGGTGGGCCATCGATGCTGTCAGCAAGCGGCAAAGTAGTGGCAGGATTTGTGGAAGATCAACAGACACAAGCGGCCATCATGGGTGCGATGGAGGCAGCAGCAAGTATTGCAGCGTTTGCACTTATGGGCGGCGCTGGCGTGCGCTCTGGCATCATGCACGGGCTGGCATCAGCAATGTATTTTAGCATTGCAGGAAAGGGCAAAAAGGGCAGCGGTGGCAGAGGCTCAAAGGGCAAGCAGCCGCAACAAATAACGCGGCCACCTACTGGCCAACAGGCTCAAGCGGCGAACCAGATAACGCTCAACGTATCAGGCACCATTGTGGGCAATGATCAACAAGCCGCAAGGCATCTGGCTGACATGCTCAAAAAAGAAATGCGCTGGGGGGCACAGGTCAACTGATGTCAACCGTATGGACAGGGCCACCCACCTGCAAAATGCAGGGGTCAATGATCATCAAAGAAGCGTTTACCATCAGGCTTACTGACAATTCTGATGGTTCTGATGATCTTGTGCTAGCAGCGGGCACCGAGTTTGACAGCGTTGACGAGTTTTTAAGCACGTGGCAAACGTCCATCAACGCAAATGGCTGGGCAACGTCATACACGCTGGCAGTCAATACCAGCGGGGCAGACAAAGGCAAAATAAAGATCAGCAACTCAACAGGCCACACGTTCAGCATTAATTGGGATCAGGCGGGTGACGCCACAGAGGCAGCGCGGGTGCGTGACTGGTTAGGCCATGCCGCTGATGTGGTCAACACATCTGAGCCGCTCACATTGACCAACGCACACAAGGCGGGGTTTTATCCTGCACTTGCACCGTCTGCGCTGTCACGCACCAGCACAGGTTATGGCAGAGGGCAGGGCACGCTGCTCAGTACTGCATCATTTACGCAATCAGATCCAGTGCGCAACAGTGCGGGCAACGTGGCACTTGAGCTGACATTGCAGCTTGATTGTTCAACGGACTGGTCAGAGCTGTTTAACTTGGCTGACTTTTTTGATGATGTCTTTGACTATATGGGTGAGCCGTTCAGCATTATCAACGTGCCCACAGATGACACATCAGGTGACTATTATACTGGTTATGTCGTTGGTGATCCCTTTGAGTTTTACGGTGAGCGCGTCGCTGAGTCATGGAATAAACTTTTGACGGTAAGCATCAACATGGACGCATCACACGCGCCACACTACGAAGCGCCAGAAAGCGGCGGCGGCGGGGAGGGTTTCGGCGGTGGGTGATACATTTAACAGCATGATCCTCAACCCGTGGGTAGGTGTTCGTTTTATGCTCAAGGTGCAGGGCATTCGCGATGTGTTTCTTGATGGTCCATTGCTAGAAAAGCAGAACGGCGCAAACTGGGCTGCGGAAACAAGTAAATCACACAGCTATGTATACAGGCCACACATGCTGGATGTCAGCAGCACAGGGCTGCGCGACATTGGCCAGCAGATCACAAGGGCACAGGGGTACACGTCACCGGGGCAGATGAGCATCAGCTTGATGGATGACCGCGCCAATTACCTGCTCAAGCTATTCAGCCGCGATCACGAGGACACCAAAAAAGCTGTCATTGATGCAGACTTAGCGCATGACACCACGGGGGCTGGCAGCGTTATCACCACAAGCGAAACCATCAGCGGGTGGGATGCGTCAGGCTTTGCATACATTGGCCGAGAGACAATTTATTATCCATCGATCAGCGGTGCAGACTTTGGCACAGGTGGCGGCAAGTGCACGCGCGATGTGTTCAGCATCGGTGATTGTGATCTAAGTTACACCATCAACGCAAACAGCAACCAAGCGCCACGCATAATCAGCAACACGCCAACCGTCTGGCACGGGCGTTATATACAGCTTTATGCTATTCTGGTTGACCGGGAAGGCCGCACGATTGGTGACGACTTGACCACCATGAGCCGTGAGATCTTCCGCGGCATTATCCAAGGGCCACCGCTGCCAGATGACAGCTATTCACGGTTTACAATAAACGCGAGGTCAATTGACTCAGTGTTGCACACATCGGTTGGACTTGAGCCGGTTGAGGCGCAGCTTGTCAACATCATTGGCCCTGTCACTCACAGCAGTGAGGCGCAGGCGTATGACTTTGGTGGTGTGGGTAATATCCCAAATTGGTACCTGTTCACCGAGTCAACCAACAAGCTGCACATTACATTAACGTCTCACACGTTCAGCCATGAGTACGAGATTGAGCTGTTTTCGTCGGGCACGATCGCAAATGCTTACTGGATCCAGGCCGCGTTCAACGAAACGGCGCAGGCGGCGATCCAGGCGCAGGCGGCGAAGGGCTTTGATGATGTGACTGTTGATCTCCAATTTAAGTCAAAGCTAGGAAAAAAATTAAAAGGGGTCTGGCTTCTTAATTTCGATAGCTCCAACGCAAACCACACCACCAGCGGGCACGCAGATGAGATCCTTGTGACGATCGACTGGGATGCGGATGGCAGCATTGGCAGTCTAATGGGAATGAGCGGCGTCCGCACAGAGCCAATGAAAAACACTGTAATGTTCTATTCCAAGTGGGACACATACCCTGTCTGCATCATTGGGCCGTACGATGACATCATTCCATTTTTCTACAAAGGCAACTTTGGCCTGTTCGGGCAAGATCCACCGTCGTCAGGATTTGTCAGGATGGGCGAAGAGATCATCAAGTACACCGGCATCGGCACTGCAGACGTAGACGAGGTAGAAGGGATGCACGCGCTGACGGGCTGCATACGTGGCTTTGATGGCACCAAAGCGCAAGAGCACATCATTGCATACAACGCAGCGGGTGAGGTGCTAGGTGAGAAAACAGATATCAAATTCATCAATTACTTTGGTGCACCAACGGCAAACGATGCAGCGGGCGGGGTTAGCTTTTTAGACGTGATCCTGCAGCTTGCAACGTCAACAGGCTCAGGCCATCACGGTGATTATGACACGCTTGATGAGTACGTTGGCCCAGCGATCCCACCGGGCCACTTTGATCTGCCGTCATTTGAAGGGATCAAAGACGCATTTTTAAAAGATGAGCACTTCATACGCTACTGGTTTGATAAGCCAGTCAAGCTGATGGACTTGGCAAGCAAGTGGTTGCAGCCGCTTGGGCTGTTCTTGACTGCAAAGGTCAACCCGTCTGGTGACTATAAGATTGCAGTGGTTGAGTCATTGCCGCCAATGGCTGCCGAGTATCAGCAGGCGTTGACACAATCAAACATTGACGCACAAAGCCCGGCAACATGGCAGGGCGCAGATCAGATCATCAATGAAGTGGTGGTAAAATACAACTGGGATCCAATGAAAGGATCCAACACCAATGACTATGTTTGTGTCAGAGACACTGACAGCATCACTGACTATGGGGTCAAGGGCCGCATTGAGTGGGCACTGCAGGGCTTTCAATACAGCTACACCAACGCAATAAAGCGGGCACACCAGTGGGCATCCACCGCGTTTGCAAGGTATGGTCGACCCTATGACATGATTGAAATCACCGTGGATCGCGTCGGTTGGCTTATCAACGTGGGTGATGTGCTGCTTGTATCAATGGCAGGCCCGCCTAACATTGATGATGGCACAAGGGTATACACAACGCGGGCTGTGCGCGTCATGGGCGTCAGCTACAAATACCACGATCCCGGCGGTCAGCCGGGTGCCACGCTGGTTGTTATTGTTGAAAACGTGCAACGAAACGCCAGCTACTCACCGAGCGCGGCAATAAACTCTGCAGCCAGTGCGGTTATGACACTCAAGGCAAATGAATACACGATGGCAGGCATATCAACAGATGTTGATCATTTTGACGTTGGCGATTATGTGACGATCTTTAACAGGGGCGATGATGACAACGTTGATGAGCGCAACATTGTGAGCATCAGCGGCAACAATGTAACTCTCAACAGTGCGCTCAGCAATGTTACACACAACGCGGCAACCACCATCATGGTGGCAAGTAAGTGGGATAACGCAAACGTTACAGCAACGCAGCGCAGTCACGTATACCTTTCAACGCTCACATCAACCGGCGGCCATGATACAACGCCATTTAAATACATCTAAGGGGGCAGGGCATGGCACGAGAATTTGACGCACACTATAGCCATCACGATCCCGTTGATTATTCTGTCAACCGATCGATCAATGCCACCAATGAAACAAAGATCGCTAAAAATCAGAACTGGCTAATGGGGCGCAAGCTCGTGCCAGTGGTTGCGCACATGTGGCCTGATTGGGTGGACACTTACACCGCTGCAGACGGCTCAACATATTGGACGGTGGGCAGTTGGCGCAGGCGAGTGCAAAAAGACTTTAGCCATTACGTGTGCTGCATCCGAGTAAAAAACGACAACGACACCAACAGCGGGCGCGTACAGTTCAAGGTTGCAAGCAGCGGCACTACTGCAACAATTACTGTGGCTGCGAATCAAGCAGACACCACTGCCACCGTTGAATTGCAGATTGATCCCAGCCAGACACATGAGACAATTGAGCTTTCAATTCTAGATCCAACAGGCGGCAACAGCGGCAAAATTGCAATCAGCAGCGTGATAATTTACACAAAGCCGCTATCAAGCCCACTTGCTGCGGGTGTTGCAAACTCTGGCTTTGCACCAATAGACACCGGAGAAACAGCAACAGACAGGCCGCTTAGCACCTATCTTAGAACGCAGCAATTTGCCAACTGTGACGCCATATATAAAACGAGAGTGCCCACAACGCTGCTGAGCTACTCAGCGCACTATGACGAGCGTGATAACACTGAATGGCTTTACCGCGTGCAGTCGGGCACATATGCGCTGATTGCAAACATACCAGCCATTGACATACCGCAACACTGCACAAAGTTGGGGTGGGCTGTGCAGGGCTGGCGCTCAGGTGGCAGCGGTGGTCAAGTCAAGCTAGTCAGCCAAAATGCAAACAGCGTTGAAAGCACAGCGTTTAGCGGTACATGGACATACGGCGGGGCAAACTCAGGACTGTGGCAAACGCAAGCAAACTGCCTGACGGTAACGCCGGGAACCACTGATATCCTCAAGCTGTACATAAAAAGCGATGGCACCAATTACAACTATTTGGCTGGTTTGAATATCTGGATGGAGGATCCAACCTAATGAATATTATACCAGCACTTGACTACAGCGTGACCATTGATCAGCACATCAACAACGGCAGGCCAGCCAAAAGCGCAGACATTGCCATGGTTGATGATTATCAAAGCTGGCTTGCAATGTGCGCACACCCACAACTGCCAACCATACTGACAGGCACAAACAGCAGCAGCCACGGGGGTGGTGTGCCGATTGGCCTGAAGTACACCAACACAGGGGCTTGGGGTGATTGGCATTACATTGATTTATTGATCCCGCCATACATCAACCACATGGCATGGGGGGCCACAGTTGTGGGCCATGGATTTGTGCGCGGCCATGTGGTTGCAAATTCAAGGCAGTACATGCTGACCATCAACACCACGGGCGGCGGCGGTGGGCTAACCGCTGACGACATGCAGACAGCGTGGGCAGACTTGGCACACGTGGCATACACGTCAGACAAACAGAGCGCAGCATACTTGCTGGCCGTTGGCGGCGGCGTCACTGGATCACGGGTGCCAAGGCGGCTGCAGTTCAAGTACCAGCTCAAAGCAAAAGCGGGCACTCATGGTATCACGGTAGTAGCGCTTCATTTTAGATACATTAGCCCACCACCGGGCACATCAACAACGGGCTACACGCACACCAGTGCGGGTGGCACTGATCTTTAAATTATGGACTTGAGCACGCGCGTGGCATGCAGTAACCTTTGACCACCGCAGGAGGGCAAAAAAATGCCAATAGGAATGACGACAACGCAGCTTGTGAGCATCACGGCAGCAACCGGCAGCATTACAGCAACCGTTGACAATTCGCAGAGATACCACCGGCATCGATTCTGGTTTGAAATCGGCGCGGCAGCAACTTGCAAGATCCAAGGAAGCTATGATGGCAGCACGTGGTTTGATATCAAATCTGTCACCACTGATGGCGAGGTCAAAAACCTGCTTGAGCCGTTCAAGCATTTGCGCGTTGACGTGAGCGGCAACACCGGCACAACAAAAATAAACGTCGAGCAATTCTATTCAAATCAAACGGGGGCATTCTAATGGGCTATGAGGTGATCCGTGATGACGTTGTTGGCGGTGGTACGTTTGACACGGTGACTGTTGAAAAGACGATCAACGTAGTGGATGACGCAACGTTTGACGGCGGCACGCTATTTGTAGATGCCGATCAAAACAATGTTGGTATCAACACCACCACACCGGGCGCACAGCTTGACATACACGATAAGACCACAGGCAGCGCCAACACGGGCGGGCGCTTGCGGCTATCTGCAGATGACGGCGCACCAATGGGCGACAGTCACCGTCTTGGCGTTATTGAGTTCAGTGGCGCAGAGGATAGCAGCGGCACGCAAGTTGTCGGCGCGCGGATGGAAGCGCTGACTGATGCCGCGTGGACTAACGCAGAGAACGGCACCGCGCTTTATTTTTACACAACTGACGGCAACGCATCACAGCATAACGTGCTCAAATTAGACAGCAACGAAAAGGCCACATTTTCGGGCAACGTTGACATCAGCGGTGGTCTGCAGTTTGACGGCGGCACCGCTGTCACAAGCATTGACGCAGATATTAGCAGCGTCAGCGGCAGCGATGACACGCTAGCAAGCGCAAAGGCAATCAAAACGTATGTTGATTCTGTTGCAGGCGGCGGCGGCGGCGGCGCTGTATCAGCTGTTGCAAATGGCAGCAACAATCGCATTGCGACATTTAGCAGCAGCGACGCATTGAACGGCGAAGCAAATCTCGAATTCGACGGGACCGATCTCAGCATTGCCGCAGCAGGAAAGATTGAATTTAGAGATACCGGTATTTATGCCCAAAGTGACGAAGACGGGCACCTGGCGATCGTATCGGATGGCCATGTTACTACCAGCGGTTTTCCATCAAACGAAAACAACATAGGCACCTC
>MDTE01090195.1_pt1 | contig 14176 bp, 15 predicted proteins | sample 811231 | NCBI WGS metagenome assembly MDTE01 (sample SAMN05326651, study PRJNA326480) | marine metagenome | isolation source: seawater | place: Indian Ocean: Red Sea | collected 2010 | reverse complement strand
TTTGTTATTAAAGCTTGTTCCTTAGCAATTTCCATTGCTTCTCCTAATTTATTATCATGAACTCCTATAGTTCTTGTGTAAATCATTTTCATTTTATTACTCCTTAATTAAATTTTTTATAAATTTTAATCTTTGTTACCTTTCTTGTAAATGAAATCTAAGAAAAGTTGTTTTAATCTGCCTTTTTTTATCTCAGATTCTAGCTTTTCTTTGTTAATATGTTTTCTTAAATAATTAATTTTTTCCTCAACTGTCCATGTAGGCTCCTCTTTAGGAAAAGGATGATAAGAGCCAATAAATTTATCATTTTTTTTGTTTTTTTTGGATATCATTTTTGTGCATTTTTAAACTAACGACCTGCAATTATTATAATAAGGGGCTAATACAAGCCGTTAGTCTATATATTGAAATTTATTTTATAAATAAACCCAAAGTATATATAGAAATGTGTCAATATAATTCAAGGTTTTATTTATTAAAATTGTATGAAATCTAAAGCTGTTTATAACTTGAGTTGAAATATATTTTTTTTACACTAATTAAAATTGATGGATTCATTTTTAGGACCAGGCGACTTAGTTGGCATATCTTTTTGGCTAGTCTCTATTGCAATGGTGGCTTCAACTGTCTTTTTCTTTTACGAAGGTATGTTTGTCAAAGCTTCATGGAGGACTTCAATGGTTGTAGCTGGTCTAATAACACTAATAGCTGCAATACATTATTACTATATGAGAGATTTTTGGGTAAACACTGAAACCTCTCCTACCGTTTATAGATATATTGACTGGTTATTGACCGTGCCTCTCCAAATGATCGAGTTTTACTTAATTTTATTAGCTGTAGGCGCAAAAGTTTCAGTTTATGCATTTTGGAGATTGTTAATAGGAACTTTAATTATGCTACTTGGAGGTTACAGTGGCGAAATAGGATGGCTGAGTCCAGGTTTGGGCTTCACAATAGGTATGTTTGGTTGGGTAATAATCATTTATGAAATTTTTCAAGGTGAATCAAGTAAGGCAGCAAACAAAAACCCTTTCGTTAAGCAAGCATTTAATGCTCTTAGATTTATTGTCCTAATTGGATGGGCTATATACCCAGTGGGTTATATTTTTGGCTTCCTTACCCCAGCAGTCGGTATGGGAGATGTCTCAGGAGATTTATTCCAAAATTCATTAAACATAATCTATAATTTAGCAGATTTTGTTAACAAAATACTATTTGGCTTAATTATTTGGAATGCAGCAGTAAGAGATACACTAGGCACTTCAAAAAAGTTAAAAAAATCATAAAAATAAGAAAAAAAACTTTTATCAATTTAATTTAAATTTTTTTTGTATAGATTTAGTATTAATTTAAATAAATATGAGCTTTTATACAATTATACAACTATGTCTTGTTTGTTTAATGGGGGCTATGTCACCTGGTCCAAGTGTAGCACTAATTATTAATAATACGATAACTAAAAATAGATTAAATGGAATAATAACTTCTATTGGTCACGGACTTGGCGTAACAATTTATGCATTATTTGCCGTATTAGGATTGGAAATATTAATTACTAATTATTATAAAATTTTTATTATGTTTCAATTAATAGGAAGTTTTATTTTGATTTATATTGGCATTCAAACAATTATAAATGCAAATGAGTCAGTCGATATTTTCAACAATGATAAAATTAGCTCAACCAATTCTTTTCTGCAGGGTTTCTTTATTGCTTTTTTTAATCCTAAAATATTAGTATTTTTTGCTGCTTTATTTTCTCAATTTATTTATGTAAATGCTAAAGTTTTTGATCAAACAATACTTATCTTGGTACCGGGAATAATTGATACATTATGGTATATATTGGTATCAATCATTGTATCTTTGTATACTGTAAACAATTTTATTTATAAATATAAAAAAAATGTTGAAAGGATCACTGGAGCAGTATTGATCATTGTTGCGTTAACTCTTTTGATTAATTTGATTTAGATTTTATTAAATCATAAACCCTTAAAAGATTTAAACCCATAACTTTTTCAATATCTTTTTCATTATAGCCCCTTTTTTTTAATTCATCTCCAATTTTCATATGATCTAAACAATCTATAATACCTTTTGGAAGGCAATCTGTACCATCATAATCACTCCCAATGCCCACGTAATCTATTCCAATCAAATTTATTATATATTCAATATGATCAACAAATTTTTCTAAACTAGGAACAATAGAATATAAACTTTTTTGTAAAAAATATTGTCTATACACCCACCTTAGATCGGGATTTTGATATTTTAAATCAATATTAATTAAATCATTTTTTAAACTTTCTTTAAATTTCTTATCTTTTTCTTGAAAATCACTATCAATAAATGCAGGATAAAGATTTAAGCAAATTATCCCTTTTTTTTCTTTTATAGCTATAATTTGATCATCTTTTAAATTTCTAAAATGGGAACATAAGCTATAAGCATTTGAGTGAGAAGCTATTATAGGATTTTTAGCAATTTTCACAATATCCCAAAAACTTTTTTCACCTATATGCGAAACATCAATTAAGACCCCTCGCTCCTCACATAATTTTAATGATTCTAAACCAAACTTTGTCAAACCAATTGATTTTATATTTTTTAAATTAAATTTTTCATCATATGCTGAAGTTGCTAAATCAGTTGAATAATTCCAAGTAGGACCTAAATAAAATAATCCTCTATTAATAAAATGCTCAAGTTTATCAATACTTCCTTCGAAACACTCTCCACCTTCAATACCTATTGCGGCATATAAAGTTTTATCTTTATTGAAGTTAATATCCCCTAAGGAGTTGATCTTGATAAGTAAATCTGTTTTTTTATCAATTTCTTCCAATTTATCTATTAATTCATTTGCCCTAGAAAATGCCGAATGTTGGAGATAGTGTTTAGGCATCCAAATTGCAAAAACCTCTAAATTAATTTTACCCTCGATCAATCTTTCAATATCTGTGTGACCGTTATTACTTTTTGTTATTATATCTTCTCCTACAATAGCCCTTTGTAAAACATCATTATGGAGATCAGCCACAAACATTTTTTAATTATTATATATCTTTTGCAAGTTGCATTTTAATAATTTTATCTGGATTTGAAACCATTCCGTTTGGCCCATCACCTTTTTTGATTTGATCAATGTATTCCATTCCTTCTATAACTTTTCCCCAAACTGTATATTGGCCATCAAGGTGCGGAGCATCTGTAAAACAGATAAAGAACTGACTGTTAGCGGAATCTGGATTTTGTGTTCTTGCCATTGAAACAGTGCCTCTTACATGTTTTTCATTTGTAAATTCAGCTTTTAAATCTGGTTTATCTGAGCCTCCAGTTCCATCACCTTTAGGGTCTCCAGTTTGGGCCATAAATCCATCAATAACTCGATGAAACACAATGTTATCGTAAAATCCCTCACTTACTAATTCTTTAATATGTTTTACATGATTTGGAGCTAAATCAGGTCGAGTTTCAATTGTTATCCTTCCATATTTAACTTCAAGGTATATTAAGTTTTCTTTTTCATCAGCCATTAATCCCCCTATTGGATACAAAATAATTAATAGGAGGCTGAATCTTATTATTAATCTTTTCAACACAGCATTCCTAAAGTATAAATTATACATATTACTAAAATGTATTATACAAAATAGAATGCATACAATCGAGAAAAAAATTAAAGAAATGGGATTAGATATGCCAAATATCCCTGATCCAATAGCCAATTATGTTCCATATAAAGTTTATAACAAAATTATAACAATATCCGGTCAGGCACCAATTAAAAATGGTAAAATTATATACAAAGGAAAAGTTGGAAAAGATATAACTATAGAAGAAGGAATACAAGCTTCAAAATTATGTGCTGAAAATATTTTAGCTATAATAAAAAAAGCATGCGATAATAATTGGAATAATTTTGGAGAACTAATAAAATTAGGAGGGTTTGTGAACTGTGCTGATGACTTTATAAATCATCCAAAAATTATAAATGGTGCCTCTGACTTGTTAGTAGAAGTGCTTGGATTTTCTGGTAAACATGCTAGATTTGCTGTTGGGGCAAATTCATTACCTTTAGATATATCTGTTGAAATCGAGGCATTAGCTTCATTAAGATAATTATGATTCAAAGAAAAGTATTTAATAGTATTTTTTTTTTATTATTGGCTATTTTTTTATTTTTTAATAAAGATTTATTAGCAAAAAGAGCGGCAATAATAGTAAACTACGAAACAAATGAAGTGTTATTTGAAGTTAATGCAGACACATTAAACTATCCTGCTTCATTAGCAAAAATTATGACTTTATATTTAACCTTTGAGGCTCTAGAAAAAGGAGATTTAAAATGGGATCAAAAATTAGAAGTTTCAAAAGTTGCTGCATCAAGATCACCTAGTAAATTATATTTAGAAGTTGGCGAAACAATAACGGTGGAAGATGCAGTTATGGCATTAGTAGTTAAATCAGCAAATGATGTGGCAACAGTCTTATCAGAATCTTTAGCTGATAGTGAAAGAGATTTTGCGAAAAAAATGACAAAAAAAGCAAGAGAAATAGGAATGAAAAATACTACATACAAAAATGCGTCAGGCTTACCAAATAGAGCTCAATTGACAACTGCAAGAGATACAGCAATTTTATCAAGAGCATTAATTAAGAATTATCCAAGTTATTATAAATTATTTAAAGAAAAAAAATTTTCCTGGAAAGGAAAAAAATATAAAAGTCACAACAAACTTTTATCAAACTATGATGGTGCAGATGGAATCAAGACTGGATATATTTTTGCTTCAGGTTTTCAATTAGCATTTTCAGCAATAAGAAATGATACAAGGCTCATTGGTATTTATTTTGGAGGAGATACTGCAAAACATAGGGATAATACATTAAAATTTCTTATGAATAAGGCATTTGATGAATTAAGTGAAAAAAAAATAAAGCCAATCATATCAGTTAGTAAAGAAAATTTAGAAGAAAATAAACAATATAGAATTATTGTAGGTACATTTAAATATGAAAAAAATGCAAAAAAACAAATTAAAATAGTTAAAAGTTTTTTCCCTGATCTACTTAAAAATAAAGAAAGTAAAATTTTTTCAAGAAAAGGCCAAAATAGAACCTGGTATGAAACACAATTTGTTTTATTTGATAAATATGAAGCTAACAATTTATGCGATTTAATGAAAAAAAATAAAATTGATTGCTTTGTTAAGTAGTAAAATTAAAATTTACATTACTTAATTTTAATTGATTTTCTATATTTTTTTTCATTTTTTTTAGAGACTCTTCACTGAGTGCTTCAGCCCTTACAGTTAGTGCGTTTTCGGTATTTGACGCTCTGATGCCCCACCAACCTTCATTATTTTCAACACGTACGCCATCAATACTAATAACTTTTAGATTTTCTTTTGATAATCTTTCAATAATTTCTTTTACTATTTCAAATTTCCTTGACTCAATAACTTTAAATCTTGTTTCTGGTGTAGAGTAAGATTTTGGATACTGATTTACAATTTCACTTAATGGAATTCTTTTTTTTGAAATTATTTGCAAAAATCTTAATGCAACATACATTGCATCATCATAACCAAAAAAATTATCTTTATACATAATATGCCCACTCATTTCTCCAGAAAGCGGTGAATCTAATTCTTCCATTTTATCTTTTATTACTGAGTGCCCTGTCTTATACATTATTGGATTGCAACCCATTTTTCTTACTTCATCAAAAAAAACTTTGCTTGATTTTACATCCATTATTATTGATGGATTATCATATAGTTTAGAAATTTCTTCAGCTAATATAATCATATATTGATCAGCCCATATTATATTATTTTTATCATCAATTATGCCTAATCTATCTCCATCACCATCAAAAGCTAATCCTAAATCACATTTATTTTTTTTTACAACTTCACTTAATTGTTCTAGATTTTTTGGAATTGTTGGATCGGGATGGTGGTTTGGGAACGTGCCATCAACAACATCATTAATTATTATATTTTCTGTATTTTTCAATTCTTTAATTACATTATTTATTGTCACTCCTACTGAACCATTTCCTGCATCCCAAGCAATTTTCAATTTTTTTTCAATAGAAATATCTTGTAATAGTCTTTTGGTATATTGGTCTAAAATATCTATATTCTTTTTTAACCCCTTTATATAATTATCCTTAAAAACTATTTTTTGTAACTTTTTTATATTAGTTGAATAAAATGGTTTCTTATTTAGAACTATTTTAAAGCCATTATATTCAGGAGGATTATGTGAGCCTGTAATCATTATACCTGCATCAACATTCAGGTTATGTACAGCAAAATAAAGCATAGGGGTTGGACATAAACCAATTATTATTACCTCCAAACCATTCTTAACTAATCCTGCAGTTAATGCCTCATGCAATGAAGGTGAAGTAAGTCTACCATCATAACCTATTACTATTTTATTAATATTATTTTCACTTTTTATTAAAGTTCCAAATTTTAATCCTAAAGAAAAAGCTGTATTTACTGAAAGGTTTTGATTAATTATTCCTCTTATATCATATTCCCTTAAGATTTCTTCATCAAATTCTTCAAAATTATATTTAGATAACGTAGCTTTATTTTCTTCCAATACTTATATGCTCCCAACCAATATTTATGAGCTCATCTTGATTATATAAATTTCGTAAATCAAAAATTATAGCTTTATTAACTAAGGTTTTTAATTTTTGTAAATCAAGTGCTCTAAATTCATTCCATTCTGTTCCAATGATTATTGCATCTACATTTTTGCATGTATTGTATACATCAGTTCCATATTCAAATTTGGGATTTTCGTAATGAGAGTTTTTCATTGCTTTTGGATCAAATGCAATTATTTTTGCCCCTGACTGCAATAACTCATTACCTATTATTATGGATGTTGAGTCTCTTATATCGTCTGTGTTTGGTTTAAAGCTCAAACCCAGAAGTGCAAATTTATGGTTAGTAATATTATTTGAAAAGTACTTTTTTATTTTTTTAGCTAAAATTTTTGGTCTTTGTTTATTAAACTCATTCACAGAGTCAACGATTGAGAGTTTTACATCATTTTTTTTAGCAGTATTGGAAAACGCTTGCACATCTTTAGGAAAACAGGAGCCTCCAAAACCAGGTCCAGCATGAAGAAATTTGGAACCTATTCTTTTATCTAAACCCATACCCTTTGAAACATCTTGGATGTTTGCTCCAACTTTTTCACAAAGATCAGCAACTTCATTTATAAAAGAAATTTTTGTAGCTAAAAAACTGTTGCTTGCGTATTTAATTAATTCAGCAGTTTCAATATTGGTTGTAAATATAGGAGTTTCTAAAATATAAAGAGGTTTGTATAGAGTATTTAATATTTTTTCAGCTTTACCAGACTCTATTCCTATTATCACCCTATCTGGTCTCATAAAATCATTTATAGCTGACCCTTCTCTTAAAAACTCAGGATTTGAAGCAACATCAAACATAGAGCTGCTTACTTTTTTCTGAATTATCTCTTTTATTTTTCTTGTAGTTCCAACTGGAACAGTAGATTTTGTGACTACTAAACAATATTTTTTTATATTATGAGAAATTTCTTCAGCTACAGCGTAAACAGCAGTCAAGTCTGCGTCATCATCAATTCTTCTACTAGGCGTTCCTACCGTAATAAAAACAGCGTCAGCATTTGATAAACTTTTACATATATCTGTTTCAAGCTTAATTCTTTTTGTATCTTTATGATGTTTTGCAAAAAGCTCATCTAACCCTGGTTCATATATAGGCATTATACCTTGATTGAGTTTTTTAATTCTATTATTATCTTTGTCAACGCAGGTTACATTAAATCCAAACTCAGCAAAACATAAACCAGATATCAAACCCACATATCCAGTGCCTACCATTACAATATTCATAACTTTTGATTTACAATAATTTTATATAGTCTTATAGAAAAATATTAAGGTATATTTACTAAAAATACTATAACATTTTACTAATAATTTGAATAGAATCGGTTGTATCAGAACTTTCAAAAAAGCTTGTAACAATAACGATTCGCAATAAAAAGCTAATAATTTGGGACACTTAGAGTAAAAGAATATTGAGCAGAGCGTTTTAGATATTTCCTCCTAAAAGTTATTTAGCCTCTGCTCATCTAAACGAAATCCATCTAGAAACATTTTTCTTATATCTAGTGTATTCTTCATTAAATTTTTGCTCTAAATATTGCTCTTCAGGAACAATTACATAATTATTTATCCAAAAAAATAATACTATAGATGATAAAAGGTACCAAATATTTTCAAAAACCATAAACATTGAAAAATGAAAACCGATAAAAGCGAGGTATATTGGATTTCGACTATAAGAATATATCCCGGTTTTAATTATTCTCTCTGTAGGAGTATGCGGAGGTAGCTTCTCATTATATTGGATAAACATTCTAGCACTGACAAAAAAAAGTATAAAAAAAATTAATAAAAAGAAAAATCCAATGATATTCAAAAAAATAGGTATTCTTATATCAAAAGTAAATAACAAATCAAAAAATAATGAAACTACAAGTAAAGAAACAAAAACTTTTAACGGATTTAATTTAACATGAGGACCCTGGGTCATTATACTATTCTAATTAATTTCTTTTAAAATTTTATCAAGATTTTTATAAGATTTAATTATCTTATAAGTTCCTGCATCCATTAATGATTGATATGATATATTTTTCCAGTGTGAGGCTGCAACTACCCCGAGCACTTTGAGACCAGCGTCAACAGCGGATCTGACTCCAGGAATGCTGTCCTCTAAAACTAGCACTTCTTCTTTTTTTAAATTATTATCTTCAACAACTTTCAAGTATATATCTGGACTAGGTTTGGGATTTTTAACCATTTCAAAGGTATAAATGTTTTGACTCTTAAAATATTTATTTAAATTAACATTATTTAAACCTTTAATAATTCTTTGTTTTCCACTATTTGATCCTATGTAAAATTCAAAATCATTTATTTTTAAAAAATCTTCTATCTGTTCTACAGCTTTTAATTCTTTATCAAAAAAAGTGCTGACAGTTCTCATAACGTTATTGAATAGGAGTATATGATCTGAAATTTTGTGAACTTTTGAAAGTTCTTTTGCTACTTTAATCGTTTTATTTCCAGCATATTTAGCAGCTATAGATTGAGGGGTATAATTATTTATGTTCATACTCTTAAGAACTTGAAAAAATGCTTTTGCAGCTAAAATTTCACTGTCAATTATAACTCCATCAAAATCAAAAATTAAATGTTTAATCATTTTTAGTTAAAGGTTGTTTATTTTTAATCTTTTTTTAAAAAATTGCACCAAAAAGCTTGAAAACTTTCATTGCAATTTATTCAACTTTAGACTAACATACACTTACTTGGGATACATAACTCGTCGTTAAAAACGAAAGTGGGATCGGTCCCCTTTAAATTTTTAAAGGAGGATAAATGAAAATAGGTTATTTTTGTAATTCTACTAATTGGAATAAAGAACCATACATTGAAGTTTTAAATAAAATAAGAGCGATTGCAGACTATTGTGAGAACAATGACTGGGATTCTATATGGTTTACAGAACATCACTTCAGTCATGAGGGTATGGAAATATGCCCAAATCCACTAATGTTAAGTGCAGACATTGCAGCTAGAACAAAAAGAATTAGAATTGGTCAAGCTGCTACAATTATAACATTTTGGAATCCAATTAGAGTAGCTGAAGATATTGCATTGCTTGATAATTTATCTAATGGACGTATTGAAGCCGGAATAGGAAGAGGGATTTATGGAAGAGAGGCATTGAATATGAACCCTGACTCAGATATGAAAGATCAAGCAAAAAATTATAGATTATTTGAAGAGACTTTAGATATATTAAAAAAAGCTTGGTCAAATAAATTTTTTAATCATTCAGGAGAGTTTTATACCTATCCTGCTCCTAATTTTCAGTGGCAACATGATATGAGTACCCCAGATAAAGAATTTGTTGATCTAAATACAAATATTTTAAAAAAAATTAGTATAGTTCCAAGACCAATACAACAACCATACCCGCCTTTATGGCAAGTTGTGGACAGCCCAAGTTCAATTGAGTGGGCAGCAAAAAATGGAATAAATACAATTATGTGGATTCCTACTGTACAATCTCTTAAAAAACGTTTTGAGATATATAGGAAATCAAAATCAGAGCATGAAAAAAGAAATGTGGAGATGGGAGAGGGAATTTGTCTTGTAAGGGATATGTTTATTGCCGATAGCATGGAAGAAGCAAAAGAGAAAGCAGGACAACAAATGGTAGATTATATGAGATGGGTCTGTCATTGGAGGGGGTTAGGAACACATATGAACCCTGATGAAGAACTTCCAAAGACTAAAAACAAACTTGATTTGCTAACATATGATTTTCTTCATGAAAGAAATATGCTTTTTGGAACAGTGGATTATGTAATAGAAAAAATTGAAGAATTACAAAGTGAACTAAACCTAAAAAATCTTCAAGTATGGTCAAATTTTCCTGGAGTAAAACATAAAGATTGTATGAAAAGCATAAAGATATTCACCGAAAAAGTTATGCCACATTTTAAAAATAAGGAAAAAGTTAAAATAAAACAGGCATCATAATGAAAATTAAAAAAAAACAGCGGTCCTTAACAGGTGGTCAAGCTGTTGTTAAATACCTGAAAACAGAAAAAGTCAGAAATATATTTGGACTAATTGGTTCTGCAACTATGGAAATTTTTGACTCTCTATACGATACTAAAGATATTAATTTTGTTGATGTCAGGGATGAGAGAACAGGTACACATATTGCTGATGGATATGCCAGAGCTTCAGGCCAAGCTGGAATAATGATAGCGGGTCAAAATGGTCCAGGAGCTACGAATCTAACAACAGGTATCGCTCAGGCATATTCTGCATTTTCTCCTGTAATTACTATCGCTGGTGCAGTCTCTAACGAACATAAAGGAAAGGACTCCTTTCAAGAAATAGACCAACAATCTCTTTTTGAACCAATAACAAAAAAAACATTCACAATAAAGAAAACAAATAAAATTCCATCAATTTTAAATCAATCTTTCAAAATTGCTCTAACTCCAAAGTGTGGACCAGTTCATATAAATCTACCTAGAGACATACTATCTAAAAAAGAGAATTTTGAAAAATTCTCAAAACATAACATAAAAAAAAATGATAGAATTAAAGATAAAATCATAAAAAAATCTATTAATAAAATTTTATCAACAAATAAAAATATAATAATTGTTGGGGCGGGTATTAAAAATAATGGAAATTATAAAGATGTAATAAAACTAGCTAAACTTATTAATGCGCCAATAGTGTCGTCTGCAGGTCATGGAGATGCTATTCCTTTTGATGAAAAACTTTATATGGGTCAAATGGGACCAAGAGGTAATGAGATAGCATCAAAATTAGCAAAGGAAGCTGAAACTATATTGGCACTTGGTACTAGATTGGGATTTAATTAAACATTCTATTCCTATGAAAATATAAATAGAAAGGCTTTTATAATTCAAGTTGATATTGATAAGAAATCCTTGGGAAGATATTTTCCAATAGAAATAGGTATTTGTAATGATGCAAATAAAGTTGCAAAAATTTTATATGATAAGATTCTTTTAAAAAAAGAAATCAAAAAGATTAATAATTGGGCTAAAAATGCAATTTATGAAAGAAAAAAGTATATACAAAAAAGAGATAAAGAATCAAATCTGAAAAGTCATCCAATTAAACCTGCGGGTTTATTCAAAATATTAAGAGATATAATTCCTAGAAACACAGCTGTAACTTTAGATGCAGGGACACTTTGTCTTCAAGCTACTGACGAAATTAACTATTACAAACCCCCTTGCTTTTTTACACCTTTAGATTTTGGCTTGGTAGGATTTTCATTTGCATGTGGTTTAGGAGTAAAAATTGCAAAACCAGATTCGCCGGTGATAAGTTTAATGGGTGATGGAGGATTTGGGATGACAATTTCAGAACTTAGCACTGCAGTTGAGCACAAAATAAACACTATAACTATAGTAATGAATAATGGATCTTGGGGAGCAGAAAAAGCTTATCAACGTGACTTCTTTAATCGAAGATATATAGGATCTGACATAAAAAGCCCTAATTTTGCTAAAATTTCTGAATTATATGGCGCAAAAGGATTTAAAGTTAATCGAATTGAAGAATTTGGAGATGCTTTAAGATCTTCATTAGATCAAGATAATCCCTGTGTTATTGACGTTTCTGTAGATCCAAACGAACTATATAGTTTCAGAAGAGATTCTTTTAAACATAAATCTTTGAAAAAAAATAAGAAAAAAAATAAACTTTAATATGATTTATAAACATATAGGCTTTGATAATAATGTAACTTATTACGAGCATAATTTAAAATCAAAAAAAATACCTAATATTTTCATTCATGGAGTGGGACTCAATATTGATATGTGGGAACCACAAAAAAAATTTTTTAAAAATCATGAAAATATTTTTTATGACTTATTAAATCACGGCAACTCTAAAAAAGGATATAGGAAAATTAATTTTATGAGTCTTAATAAACAATTAAATGATTTATTAGGACATTTAAAGATAGAAAAGGTTAATTTAATTGGTTTCTCTCTAGGATCTTTGGTGGCACAACACTTTGCCTCTAATTATCCAAAAAAAATAAATAAATTAATCATTATTGCTAGTGTTCATAAAAGATCAATTATGCAAAAGAAAAAAGTAAAAAAAAGATATAATAGAGTCCTTAAAGGATATAGCATCTCCAAAAATTCAATTAATAGATGGTTCAATAAAAAATATTTGGATAAAAAGCCTGAAGTTTACAGTAAATTTAAAAATATTTTAGAAAATAATAAAAAAAATGATTTTTTAGCTGTATATAAATTATTTGTTGAATCTGAAAAATACAAAATAAATTATAATAATATTACTTTTCCTACTCTTATAATAACTGGTAAAGATGATATTGGTTCAAGACCTATGATGAGCAAATCAATTTATAAAAAGATTAAAGATAGTAAAATATATATTGTTCCTGGGGCTAAACATTTAGCTACTTATGAAAAATCAAAATTAATAAATATTAGAATTTTGAATTTTATTAATAAAAAATAATTTACTCTACAGTAACAGATTTAGCAAGATTTCTTGGTTGATCTACATCTGTCCCAAGCAAAGTAGCTAAGTAATAAGCAATCAATTGTACTGGAATTGAATATAAGATTGGAGCAGTTATAAAATTACTTTTTGGCAAACATATCAATTTATCGGCTAAATTTTCAGACTTTTTTGAGCCCTCTGAGTCAGTGATTAATATTATTTCCCCGCCCCTTGCTTTGATTTCTTGAATATTCGACATTGTTTTTTTAAAATATTTATCAAAAGGAGCCAAAACAATAACTGGCACTAAATCTTCTATTAAGGCTAAAGGACCATGCTTTAATTCGCCTGCAGCATAACCTTCACAGTGTTTATAGGTTATTTCTTTAAGTTTTAAAGCCCCTTCCAATGCTAGAGGATACATAGCGCCCCTTCCTACATAAAAAATGCTCTTAGAGTCTGATAAGCCTTTAGCTACATCCATATAAATTTTTTTGTCTTTGATTATTGAATTAACATTTTTAGAAATTGTGAACATCTCATTTGTAATTTTTTTTAGCTTATTGTCTATTAAGTTCTTTTTTTGAGCAATATGTAATGAAAGAAGAGCTAATACAGTCAGTTGAGCTGTAAACGCTTTAGTTGACGCTACGCCAATTTCAGGACCAGCAATCGTTGGGAATATATAATCACTATTTCTTGTAAGACTGCTACCAAGTACGTTGACAATTGATGCTGTATGGATTTTTTCTTTTTTCATTTTTTCTAAACATTTAATTGTATCCATTGTTTCTCCAGATTGAGAAACAAGTATTCCTAAAGTTTTTTTGCTTATTGAATTTTCTCGATATCTGTATTCAGATGCGATTTCTACCATAGTGTTTATTTTAGATATTTCTTCAAACCAGTATTTGGAAACCATGCATGCGTGAAAAGCTGTTCCACAAGCTACTAAAGATAAATTATCAATTTTTTTCGTATCAAACTTAAATTGAGGTAGGTAAATTTTTTCATCATTTT
>MDTE01122744.1_pt1 | contig 14178 bp, 9 predicted proteins | sample 811231 | NCBI WGS metagenome assembly MDTE01 (sample SAMN05326651, study PRJNA326480) | marine metagenome | isolation source: seawater | place: Indian Ocean: Red Sea | collected 2010 | reverse complement strand
TTTGCGCGTTTTTTTGTGTGGAACTACTGCCCCCTTGCCTTCATGGAGGAGTCCGGCCGCAATCGCACCCCTGATAAACTACCTGCCGCAGAACGCCAGCCCCTGTTTGCAATCTGCGATCAGGCCCTGGCGGAAATAACTCGCTACATCGCCCCGACGCACGTGCTGGGAGTTGGCAAATTCAGCGCCGACCGCGCCCGCGCCCTATTGGGCAAAAACGTCCAAGTAGGCAGCATCCTCCACCCCAGTCCCGCCAGTCCCGCCGCCAATCGCGGCTGGGCCCCACAGGTCGAGGAACAACTTGCGGCGCTGGGTATCGAGCTACCAGCCCCGTGAGCTTTGCGATCCTGGACTTTCTGCGCCGCCAGCGCCTACTGGATGAAAGCATCGAGGTAAGTGCGACCCCTCTCGCCGGTGGTTTCTGGAACGACAATTTCCGCATCCGCGGCCCTGGCATAGACTGGGTGGTCAAACGCTACCGCAAGGAGCATCGAGAAAGCCTGTTCCCCAATCTGCCCGGTGCCGAAGCCCGGGCCCTATCCCTGCTGCACCCTATTCAGGTCGCACCGACCAGGGTGGCATTCTTTGAAAAAACTGAGGAAAATCCCCTACTGGTGTACCAGTACTGGCCCGGTCAGGTCTGGAAAAAAGATGTCGTCCCCATAGCCCGGTTGCTGCACCGCTTGCACGCTCTACCCGTTGCCCGGTCGGATTTTCGCGCCCTGCCGGTGGACGCAGCCGGAATCCTCGCGCAGGGCGACCGCTTGCTGGAAGGTCTGCAGCCAGCACCTATGGTGGAGCGTCTGCGGCGGCTGCGACCCACACCTGTGACAGGCCCTCCCCTGCTACGCCCCGCCCTGGTGCACACCGATGTGGGCGCGGGCAATCTCATCGCCGGACCACAGGGGGTGCGTTTGATCGACTGGCAATGCCCGGGCATCGGCGATCCGGCCGAAGACCTGTGGGCCTTCCTCTCGCCCGCTTTCCACATCCTGTTCGAGCACGCGCCCCTTACCCGGACGGAAAGCGAACTCTTTATCAAAACCTACGGCGAGGTGGATACCGCGGCTCGTCTAGCTCACCTGAGCCCTTATTTCGCCTACCGCATGACTGCCTATTGCTGCCGCCGCGCCCTCGAACTGGGCGGCAAAGAAGACACTATCAGCCAGCGCTACAAAGAGGCGGCCGCGGTGCAGACGGAAACCCTTTCACCGCCTGGAAGAGATGCTTGAAATGGCACCCCCGCATTTTTTTCTGCACACCTTCAGCCTCCGTTTTCACTTCCAGTACCAGCCCGGGTACGATGTATTTTCCTTTATAGACCGGGCCCTTGCCGATGGTTTTACCGGAGTAAATATCAGCGCCAACGGTCCTGCCTACCGCCATCTGGGCGGTACTTCCCCCGCATTTTTCGCCCGGGTGAGGCAGCGTCTGGAAGAAACCGGACTGCTCTGCGACCTAGATACCAGCGGCACTGCTCCGGCCCACCTGGCCACCCTGCTAGAAGTCGCCCGCGCCCTGGGTGCGCGGCAGTTGCGCACTTATACGCGACACCGCGGTAGCGCGCGGGAAATGCTCGAACGCACCACCCGGGATCTGCGCGCGGCAGCGCCGCTGGCCCGAGAGGCAAGAGTGCGGATCCTGCTCGAAAATCACGAGGAATTCACCGGCGTCCAGGTTGCCCGCATCGTCGCGGGGGTGAACCATCCCTGGGTCGGTGCGCTCTACGACTACGGCAATTCGATGATGCTGCTTGAAGATCCCCTCGAAGCCCTGGAGGCCATGGCGCCCCACCTCCGTTCCGCCCATCTCAAAGACCACGTCATGCTCGCACCCGAGGACGACCCGCAAGACCAGCTCGCAGTGCTGGGCGTGCCCATCGGCCAGGGCAATTTGCCATTGGGCGAGACGACCCGGCGCTTGCTCAAAGCCGGTCTGGACCGCATTTTATTTGAAAATGTCTGGGCTTACCGCGCCCCCGTTGGCACCGCCTACCTGAGGGGACCGCAGCGGGCAAAACTGGGCAGCGGCGTCTTTGCATTTGCCCGCCCCCCTTTTGCCCCTGGCCGCTGTCTGCCGAATCTGGCAGCAATGGCCCAAAGCGCGCCCCGAAGACTGGTCGATTTAGAAGAACTGGCCATGAGAGACGGCCTCGAATGGGTCCGCCGCAATCTGCCCGGTTTGCTCAGTCCGATTTGAAAAGCCGGCCCCGGTGCTGGGAACCGGTCGTTAAAAGGGGGCATCGCGAAATTTTTTCGGCATGGGGGGCGCGCTCCAGTATCTCGTCCAGGACCCGAGCGCCCCTTATACCATCTCTTTTTTGAATGCCTCGTACAGATCGGGCACGCCTGCCGCGAAGGGATCCCCGTCGTGGGCGACCAGCCGGACCCCGAGATCGACCTCTTCTCCTCTATTGACAAAGGTGCCCCCCTTGCGAAAGGGATTTACGCGGATGGTCCCGTAGGTCGCAGCATACCAGGCCACGTTGCCCATGGACGGAAACTGAAAAACCGCCAGTCCAGCGGTGCGGCCCGCCGAATCGGTGCCGAAATAGTCGACCCAGCCGGCGTGCTGCCAGCCCACTTCCTCTCCCCTGCGGCCTTCGGAATCCACCAGCTGCCCCCCCTGCTTTTCACCTGTCCGGGCATCTATGACGCGCAGGTGGTCGGCCATGCGAATAGTGAAATAACCGTGCCGCGATGGCCCCAGGCGAAGATCCCACTGAGTGGGTCGCAACTGCGAACGCACGTCGACGATATTGGCATTTTCGCCGGGAAAAACGCTGACCGTGCGCATTTCTTCGGCCACGACTCTCCTGTACTTGGGCGCATACCCCTCTTCCGGGCCCTGCCACTGCATGCGCGCAATAAACTCGAGGTGATTTTCATTGATTTCAGTACACTCGTTGTGCGCCGTGGCCACTATGCGGCCCTCCCCCCGGCCCCGCATGTCGACCATGTTGGTATAAAAACACATACCGGGATGTTCAAAGCGCCCGGCGGCCGATGTCTCGTAGGTGAAAAAATAGTCGTTGCCGACAGTGATCGACTGGTGAAAGGGATGGTCGCTGGTCGGGCGCTCGTTGGTGACCTCTACCCCTGCCGGAGTTTTAAGCGGATAGACGTAGCACCGCCGCGAAGACTGGTTAAAACCAGTGATCGATTTCCCTTTCCAGCCGACCTTCAAAATCCGCGCCGGATCATCCATCCAATCCTCCGGCACCACTAGCTCTCCGATCTCGACGGCAAAATGTTTCATCAAGAAAAGCCCCCTGAACTGGCTGGTAAAAAAATTGTGGGCATCTTACTGCGAATGGATAAAATCCGAGATTCCCGCTTGCTTGCGGCTGAACCAGCCGCAGCTCAACTTAAAAAATGCCCCGGCGCCCCCGGTGCATTTGCAGCTGGCGGAAATCTTTCTGGGCCTTCACAGCGCATCGGCCGCCCACTCGTGCTCCGGCGGAATGGTCCACGACTCCGAGAGGGCCAGTGCACAACTGCTGCCCTCCCGGCCCCAGAAATCCCCCGGCAAGGCCCGGCCCACTACGGCTTCGCCGTTAACCGTCATCTGCGCCCGCCGGGCGGGCACCAGGACGCTGTACAAGCCATGCGGCTGGTCCGGGTTTTCAAAAGGCCGATTGGCCACCACCACGGGCGCCATAAAATCGTACCAACTCAGACAGATGAGCTCATTGCGCGACTCGACGTATTCGCTCCAGCAGGTCGAGGAATCGCCGCTCTTTGAAAATTCGGCCTCGACGATGGGGATCTCCTCCCCCGAGTAGGTATCGCGCATCGAAGCCATGATGCCTTCCTGGAGCCAGCGCGCCAGGGCAATATTATCTGCATAGATCCGGGGTTTGTTGCCGCTCAGGACACATTTGCTGAACAAGGCATGCCCCATCCCCTTGGGCGAGAGGTATACCCGCCAGTGACTGTTCTCTGCAGTGTGCTCCCCATCTGTCGCTTCGCCGATGCGCAGGAAGGAATTTTCGCCGGTAAGACGGATCTTGTTGGGATCTACTCCCATTTTTTCTCCCCTTTTGGCAGAGCTGGAAAATCATTTTAAAGTTCCCAATCAGACAGCTTTTAAAGCGTCTAGCAGACGGTCGACGTCCTCCTGATTGTTGTATACCGAGGGCGAGATCCGCATTTTATTGCCAAAGCGCATGGCCACGTGGACCCCGGCCTGGCGCAAGCGGGCCATTGCCGCCCCGGGATCGGGGATCTTAAAGGCCACGATCGAACTCTCGTTGTGCCGCGGGGTAATGGAGGGATACCCCATGGCGGGCATCTCCTCGTGCAGCCGATCGGTGAGGCTGCGCGCGTGATCGCGGATGTTGTCCACCCCGAGCCGCAGGATGTAGGCCAGACTCTCCTGGGCACAGACCGCGCCTTCGTACGAAGGATAACTAACTTCGTATTGCTCTGGACCGGAGCGGGTCGAAAAAGAAATCTCGTCGCCTGCCGCCGCCGCCTCGGTCCAGGGCGGATAATTGAGAGCGACCCCGCCGCTGGGCTGGCTCGCTTTTACTACGGTGCCCTGGAGATCTTCGCGCACGTAGAGGAAACCAAAACCTTTGACGCCCATGAGCCACTTAAAAGTCGAGCACGCGGCAAAGTCGATTCCCATGGCCCGCACGTCGACCGGCACCGCTCCCACCCCCTGAATGGCATCGACGTAGAGATAGGCACCGTGGGCGTGGGCCAGATCGGCGAGAGCCTTCACGTCGGACAGGTAGCCATTGACATTGGAGACCAGAGTAGTAGCGATCAGCCGGGTGTTGTGATCGACGGCCTCTTCCATGTCGCGCAGTTCGACTTGCCAGTCGCGGTGTTTGACTACCCGGACCTCCAGTCCCTCCCGCTGGCGGATTTTATAGTTGTAGAGCGCCGCATTGTAGTGCAAATCGTTGGTCACGACATTGCCGCCGGCGAGGTGCTCCCGCATACCGTTGAGGACATTGCTTTCGGCTTCGACCGTACTGCGGGCAAAGGCGATTTCCCCTGGCCGGGCGTTGACCAGTCGAGCAAAGAGAGTTTTGGCCGCGTCGCGCGTGCCCGCCCACGCCGGCCACCAGGGCTCTCCCACTTCATGGGTCAGCCATTCAACATAGCGGTGCAGAGCTGCGGCCGCGTGCACGCTGAGTGGGTGCGATGAAGCATTGTCGAAATAGGCAGCCGTTTTGGCGCGCGGAAAATCATGGCGCACGGCATCGAAATCGGGGTTCTGATCCGCACCCACATCCCGGATTGAAGCTCTGTCGCACTTGGGCGTGCGATCAGAAATCTGGTTATCGCTCATACTCTCTCTCCAGTAAAGCAAAATTTTTTTGCTCGTACAAGGAATTTTTTTGCTCGTACAACTAAGGGTAATTGGCAAATAATGTCAAAAATAAAAACCCATGCCCCGGGCAAAAGAATTGCCTGCTTGAGACTTTTTGCCAGAATTCCTATTATTGCAGGAGCTAGCCGAGTTCGAGACCCTATCCGAGAATTTTGCCCGGCTCCGCGAGGCAGCTGCCAGGAGTTTTAACAGCCCCCTTGAAATTTGCCAAGGTGCGCCAGCCGAGGGCGCGCTCTGGCTTGCTCCTAGTAGCCCTCGCAAAAAAATTGCGCCCGCTGCCTAGCAGCCCTCACCTCGCCAAAGCATTTGTCTACTTCACATCCATGAAATCGCACTTTTCTCAGATCGGGCGGCGCCCATTCAGAGCCGATATTCTCCTGGCCACTAGCTCCCTGCTGGCCTGGTTCCTGCTCGACAACCTGCAGGCGGACATCAACCTGACGCCCGCGGGCCTGGTCATCGAAACGCCCTGGTGGCAACCGCACTGGTCGCCCGGCCCCTGGATGCTGGCGATTTTCGGCCTGGCCCTGGCCTGCTGGCGCCAGCACTACCAGGTGCTGGAAGCCCCGGCGGAAGCGGCTCTAACAAAGCGCCTGCGCCGACTCCCCCTATTCGTCTGCACCCTGATAACCCTGCGTCTTTTGAGCCTGTGGAATCCCCTCGAAATACTCTTCCCCTACCTCGCCTTGCTATGGGCGCCGCACGCCTCCTGGGCCCTGGGTTTGCTCGTCCCACTCCTCCTGCACATCCCCACAGGAAGAGCCGCGGAGAAAGCGGCTTCGCCGCATCGGGGCGCCGCCCTTATTTTCCTTTCCTGTCTGCTGGGATATAGCATCTATACCCTCTACTTTTGCCAGTTGACGATGCTACACGGCGACGAAGGTCAATATCTGCGCGTGACCCAGAGCCTGATCCACGACGGCGATATGGATCTGGCCAACAACCTCGCTACAGATTTTACCAACGAATTCCATTCGTCTCCCTTTGACGTCCACCAGGCGCCCAGTTCACCGCCGGGCAAAGTCTACTCTGGGCACCCAATCGGTCTGTCGGCCCTGCTGCTGCCGGCCTACCTGACCGGCCTCGAACTGTGGCAGAATCCCCGTCTGGGCGCCGCCCTCTTCATGGCCCTCCTGGCGGCGGCCTGCGCGGCGCTCTTTTTCATCTGGCTGGTGCGCCTGGGAATAGAGCGTTTTGCCGCCTGGTGCAGCGTCGGGATCGCTGCCACGACCGCCCCCTTCTTCCTGTACGCCAACCAGTTCTACCCCGAAGTGCCAGCGCTCTTGATAGCCCTCCTGAACCTGGTAATCCTGGCCCACTGGCAACGCCCCGGCGGCACCTATCGATCCCTGGGACGCTGGGAACCCCTGCTGCTGGGATTCCTGGTAATTCTACTGGGCGCGCTGCTCTTTCTGCACCCGCGCTATATCGCCCTGGCGGCAATTCCCGGCTTCCTGATCCTGCTACAGGCCTGGCATTCCCCCCAACGCCGCAGGGCACTCTTCGTCCTGGGCCTAAGTACGATGGCCTGCCTGGGCGGCCTGCTGGCCTACCACGATGTCCTCACCGGTGACTGGCTGGGACACTTCCGCCCGGGCGCGGCCTGGGATCGGGAGGCCCTGCAAATCGGCACCTGGCAATACTCTCTAGGCGGCCACTGGCTGCACCAGAAGGTGGGCTTGCTGAGCAGTGCCCCGATCTTTCTCCTGGTTCCCATCGGCTGGTATGTGCTGGCCCGGCAGCGGGACCGGCGTTTTTTCCTGGTACTCGCTCTCTACATTGCTACGGCCGCAGTCCACGGTCTGCATCCCGACTGGCAGTTCGGCTTTTGTTATCCAGTGCGATTCCTGGTCACGGCCCTGCCGGCTCTGCTGTGCGGCCTAGCCATGGCCCTACCAGCTCTTGCCGGCAGAGCCACGGCGCTCTTCCTCCTCGCCATGACCCTGACTATAAGCCTGGAAACCACGCTCGCAACGATCGCCCTGCCGGAATCTGGATTTCGCGGTGAAAACCTGGTGTCCAGAACGATCAACGACTACTATCCCTTTGCCGTCCACTTCACCCCCCCCGATCAAACCACCCCACCCTTTCAAGATCTGCTATTCTGGGGCCTATTGCTGTCGCTCTTGCTGCTACAATCCAAGCCGCCCTTCTCATCCCGGCGGCTTTTGCAGGGCTTTATGATCCTTATTGCGGCTCTCATACCAGTGCTCTGGAATCAAACCCAGACGATTGCAGCACGCCTTAAAAAAGACGCTCAGATCTATCTGAAATCCACCAGAAACTCCACTATCCTGCACAGCCCGGCCTATCCCCTCGACTTGTCGCAGCACATCTCTTTTCACAAGCGCCTCGACCTGGCAAATCCCTGGTATTCAAACGCCGCCAAAAGCGAAAATAAAAAAATTGCCGTCGCAGGGGAAAATTCCGCTGGCATGCTCGTATCCGCCCGCCTTCCCGTTCTGAGAACCGGCTTTTACGCACTGTCTATGCCCGATTTGAGTGCCGTACCTGCAGAACTGCAAAAAAAGGCACCGGGACAACTAATTGTCTCTTTGCGCAATACCTTGCCGACCACTTCCAGATGGGAAGAACGCCTTAGCCAACCTATCACCACGCCGGGCAAAAAAGCAGATCGGACTATCGTGGGTTTCTATATGGACCGCCGCCGAATCGGCTATCTCGATCTGGAGTATCTCGGCTCGGGCACCTTGTCCATAAGCGGGGGACTGCTCGTTCCCCTGGTCAATACAGCGCTGGGGCGCTCCACCTTCATAAGTCGGCTTTCGCAGCGGCAACTGGAGGTAAATGCCCCCACCGCCTCGGCTAAAAATATAGCAACCGGCGCCTTTTATTCCGGGCTGGACAATGGTTATTACAGCGTCCACTTTGAAGTGGGCGGAAGCGTGGTAAAATCCTTGTTCGAACGCAATCCAGAACCTGTTCGCATGGCAATTTTTACCGCCCCACCTGGTAGCGGCGCCGATGCATTCAACACCCCGCTTACCCACTGGTTTCTGAGCGACATGCAATACGGGGTCGACACCCCGCGCCCCCTGGTCGAAAGCATCCAGGCCCCCTGGTGGGAAATCTTGCCTTATGGAGATCGGGCTTTCAAACTTTTTTTCTCCCTGCCAGAGCCCCGGGACGTTTTTTTCCTGATCAAATATGCCGGCCGCGAAAACCTGCACCTGGAGACCCTTGAACTCCACGGCGAAAAGGTGGAAACAGCGAATGAGGAAAAACGGCCAGCGCGCCGACAAGACGGCACCCTCACCCCTCTATCTCCCCAGGTCATGCTGGCGGACCTGAGCAACCGCTATATGCAAATCCTCGCCTCCTGCATCGCCAGAAATGATTTTTCCGCGCTGTACAAAATATTCGCCCGCTCGAGACAAAAGCAGACCACAGCTGCAGACCTGGCGGCGCATTTTCAGGCCTTTTTACAATATGGAGACAAGTTGGCCGCTACTGGCAAACTGAAGCCCGCATTCAACCCTGCGCCCTATATTGATGCAAAAGGTATCCTCGTGCTAGAAGGCAGCTATCCCACTCAGCCGCCTGTCAATTTCAAATTCTTTTGCATCCGCGAAAACTCCACCTGGGCGCTGGTGGGCCTCACTCTCAATACGCAGTGATTACCTTGAATTTAAAGAGCAGGCACTGACGTGGGGCCTGAGGCCGCATAGCACCCGTCCAAATCGAATTTTCAGGGCATGGCTGGATTTTTTTGCGGCTTTGTTTCCACCTGCGGCAAAGCGCCCTTAGTTGCGAACTGCCTTTATAGCCATCCGCTAGCCACCGCCACTTCAAGCAAAGCGCTCTACCCGCAACAAGCTGATTTCCATACCCGGGTCCTGGCGCTCGACCAGGCGGGCGACCAGTTGGCCCGATGCCGGCGCCAAGGACATGCCGATTGAGGCATGGCCGGCAGCCAGGGTCAAATTATCCCACTGCTGTGGCCGGCCCAGCAAGGGCAGCCCATCCGGTGTACAGGGCCGCAAGCCGCGCCAGATTTCCCGAACGTCGAACTGCTCCGGGTCATAGTCGGGCACGTAGTCCCGGATCGCCCTGAGCAGGGCACCAACCCGCCGCTGGTTTATCGCCAGGTCCATACCCGCCAGCTCCATGGTTCCGGCAAAGCGCAGCGTTTTCCCCATCGGGGTCACGGCTACTTTTGCTTCTGTCAGCATGAAGGGCGTCGCCGGAAAACGCGAGGGGCGCGCCACGGTGACGCTGTATCCCTTGGCCGGCTGGATTGGCAATTCGAGCCCGAGACCACGCGCCAGTCCGGGCGTCCACGTGCCCCCCGCCAGTACTACTTCGGCGGCGCTAAAAGTTCCGCGCGTGGTCTCGATAGCGCGAATCCGCCGTCCCTCTCGGATAAAACCCAGCACCTCGGTGGCGCTGTGGATCTCACCGCCGCGGTGCTCTACATGCCGTGCGAGCGCACGCACAAAACGGGTGGGATCGAGGTGGGCGTCCTGGGGATAAAATACTCCGCCACGGCAGGCGAAAGATACTGCTGGTTCGATCTCCTGCACCCCCTCCGCGTCCAGCACCTCCACCTGCAAACCCAGTTCCCGCATGTGGCGACTTTCCTGCACCACACCCTCCAACCCCCTGTCACTATTGCAGACCAGCAGGCGCCCCCGGCGGCCGAAACCGAATTCCAACTCACCCAGGGCATCCAACTCGGCATAGAGACGCAGACTTTCCAGGTGTAAATCGCGCAGCAGCGGCATGGCTCGCCGCACCTGTTCAGAGCGGCAGGCCCGGTAGAACTGCCACAACCAGCGCCATAGCGCCCGATCCCAGCGCAACTTGATATAGAAGGGACTCTCCGGATCCAGCATCCACTTCAATCCCTGTCCGATTACCCCCGGTTCGGCCAGTGGCACACTGTGGCTGGGGACGATCATACCCGCATTGCCGTACGAACTTCCCGCCGCCACTTCTCCTTTCTCGATCACGGCAACCCGACGTCCCATGGCGCGCAGATAGTGGGCGGTGCAGATGCCCAGGGCGCCGCCGCCGATAATCGCCACATCAACTTGATGCATCGCTTCTATCTCCTAATCGGGCAAGGGGCGAATTTCTTGCCCCCCGGCCACCACAAGTAAATTTAACTTACAATCCGCCGAGCACACGCAACTGTACCTCAGTATAGCCACAGCCGGACTCAGAGAGTATCTTCGCCCTTAAATAGACTGCGCTGATAGCGCAGAGAATCAGCCGCTAAAACTAAAAGGCAGGTGCTTCTAGCACAGCTGCTACTCCAGCTAAATTGGCACCACCATATCTGCAATGAACCATTCGATTCTCTCTACTTGTCAGCGCTGCAGGAAGCCATCGGCTACCCCTTGCCACCTCCCCTCCAAGGTGCTCTAACGGCGACCTACCTCCAGGCCGAACTGGAGTTGCTTCCGGCGTTTATCCGAAGCTGCCATATTAGAGTACAATTCACTGGAAATGCTTAGAGTGAACTTGCCCCGGGGTGCTGTATACCTACAATCCCATTGCTCTCACCACGCACTTTCGAGCAGTTGTGCCGGGCCATGGCCAGGCGGCAGCAGACTTGTCTTTCAAAGGAGTAATTATCGGCTGGAAAGGTCTGCGGCAATGCCACGCGGCAATGCGGGTTTTGGTATGGCATCCTGGTACGCTGGCGGACGCAGCAAATACTGGAGCCAGCTGCCTTCGGGAGCCTCCTCATACAGACGCTCGTAATCGGTTTCATCGGCGAGCCAGGTGCGCGTAAAGCCGCCAAAATTGTAGGCCAGATGCAGCACCCGGCGCATGCCCTCGTTTTCGCTGTAAGAAGCGTGGAGTATGTCGTGGGTGAAGACGAGGGCCGAACCGGCTTTGAGGGGCAGTTCGACAAACAGCTCCTGCAGCGCTTCCCCCACCTCCGGTAAGCGCCCCGCGCCGGGCCAGGGAAAATTGGCTTTGTGACTGCCGGGAACAACGCGGAGGGAGCCCTCGCCAGGGCCGATGTCGTGCATGGCATACATCACGCGCAAGTGGTTGTTGTAGATCCGGCCCTGTGCAACGTGATAAAAGTTGACCGGTTGGTACGGCGTGTGGCCCCCGTGTATCGTGCTCTGCGCCCCCTGCCACCGGAAGTTTGCCCCGAACTGCTCTAGGATGGGACTCTGCACCAAGACGTCGACATAGGGCAGGATCGCCGGATTCGCGACCAGTTCCAGCATGCTCGGCTCTTCATTGAGCAGGTTGAAAAACCCGATATTGGGACCTCTCTTCTCTTTTTTCTCAGGTTTGTCCGCCAGTTCCTTCCGGGCTTTCTCCTCCCAGAAAACGAGCCGCTCGTTTAGCTGGGCAAGGTAATCCGGCGCGACCGCCTTTTCGACCACCAGGTAACCCCGAACGTCAAAACAATACTCTTCCTCGGGCGTCATGATGCTCCTCCAGTTTCTCGGTTGGCATATGGCTGCCTGGATCGGCTCGTCCCGGCGCCCCGCCAGTTTCGACAAATGGATCGGGCGGTGCCGGCGCTTCGAAGGCTTGTATCAGATTCCCATTATCAACCTGGGAGTCCGGATGGCGGTCCAGTTCTCCCCCATCCTAGCTGGACATGAACGCAGTAGCCCCGGTGGGAATGTATTGCACTCTTGTATTGGGAAGGCTTTCCGACAGAATCTGCGCCTGCCGGCGGATAGCCGGAATTTCACTGATACTGTGCATCGGTAGTGGGATTCCCGTATACGAATCCCAATTGGTCACCAGGCACTCCTGAATCCAGCGGCGCGATACCCTCAAAAACCCTGGCAATATTTTCTGCTGTATACATCCCCCCCCCCTTTCGAATCAGCAGTAATAAAAGTCGCCAATGGGGCAGGCTTACGCATAACGAAAAATGGCTATCAGCGGCGCTCGTTGGCCGAGACGTGGACATTGCGATAAGTCCCCTGGCGGCAGCAAGAGTGAGGACACACTTGCCTGTCAAACGAATCCAGATCAATGGCTGGCGGCGGGCACCCAGTTGTAGATTTTCGCCAGGCTTCCGCCCATGAGCGCGGAGCGTTCAGATTCGGACAGCCACTCGCTAATCCGGAAGGCCTCGACCCCCTGCTGGTAGGTCAACAATCGCACCGCTCGGGTCCAATCAGTACCCCACAGGCACCTGCCGAAACCGAAGGCTTCGAACAGGGTTCCCAGGGATTCCCAGATGTCCGCATACGGGAAGGGCTGGTGGGACAGGGTACAGGCGCCGGAAATCTTGATGGCGACGTTTTCACACTCAGCCAGTGCGACAACTGCGGCCAGATCGGCAAATGGAGCGGGCGGAGCGGGGGGGACGAAGGGTTGCGCCAGGCCCAAGTGATCGACTACGACCTGAGTATTCGGATGGCGGCGGGCCAGTTCGCCCAGCAGCGACAGCTTGCCCGAGCACATGACATTTACCGGCATGCCAGCTCTGGCCGCAGCGGCGAGTATGCGCTGGAGACCCGGATCGTCTGCTTCGTACGGCTGGAGCGTGAGCATGATCCGGGCTCCCACCACCCCCGGGGTCCGCGCCCACTCAGCTACTTCCTCGGAAACGGCTTCCGACTGAGGATCGAAGGGCTTGATCAACCCGAACCGGCCCGGATGTTTGGCGTAAACCTCGAGGGCATAGCTGGCATCGTAACGGTACATACTGAAGGGCGAAACCAGCAACGCCCCATCGACCCCGACCGCGTCCATCGCTGCCACCATATCGTCACCGGTAACCTCTTCGGGGCCTTCCAGAGATGCGCTCCAGGGACGCTCGGGACGGTCCCGCTCGTAGGCGTGAACTTGTGAGTCGATCGTGAAGGTCTGAGCTGGCATAGATCCCATCCTTTCCCAAAACCGCCCGCAGCGCGTGGGCGCTCGCGTGCTTCTAGTGAACATCTATTTTGACGTGCTATGACCTCTAAGTCTCCAATAAAATGCGGGGCAACTGCGCTGCAACCCGAACGAACTGGGCACTTGTATCGCGGCGCTGGCGGCCGAGGTGCGGGTAAGGGTAGTAAAGATCCACCGAAAAAAGGATCCGTCCTCAAAGACGAGAAGGGCAAAACAGGAACCAGCCGGCAACGACAGCGGAACACCGATCGCGCATCGCCCTTAAATTTCACCCGAGATAGGCCCTGCCTTCCCCAGCATCTGCCTTCAATCCTTTGAGCCTATCCGATAGGAAAACAAACTGGTGGCATTTTCGGCCTGGATTTGCAACCGGATCTTGCGGCCCACAAAGGCCGACAAATCCCGCCGCTCCGCCCCCCAGGTCAGTTCAAAGTCGGTTTCATCGCCCTGCTCCAGGGCATTGCAGGCCTCAAAGCCGTACCCTTGCGGCACCGAGATATCGTCGATCACGCGCACCTGTAGCCGACCGAAAAGACACTGGGCGTTGAGGAAAAGCCCGGGGGCGGTGACCTCGAAAGGTTCGCTCATAAGTTCGCCACCGCTAATGCCGCAGCGCAGAGCCACAAAGCCGTCTTTGCGCAGGGTCACCAGGCCAATGGCGCTCTCGGCAAAGTCAGTGCCGTGTGCCTGGGGCATCCCGGTATACCACATGTAGAGCTGGTTGTCCACCAGAACGGGCGGATTGGAAGAGAGGGTGGCCCATGCCCCATCCCAGGATCCCGGAGAGCCCACCGGCAAAAATTCCTCGCGCCGGCCCACCCGCTGCCAGTGATCCAGATCGCGCGCCGCGGCCAGTTGCACCGGCCCCAGCTCGGTGGCCGAGTGCAGCATGCCGATGAAACCCAGATACTGGTTGCCGTAGACAAAGGGGGTCATCACGTACATCTGGTCGCTGGAATCGTCGAAGTCGTCCGGCTTGAG
>MDTE01150056.1_pt1 | contig 14181 bp, 9 predicted proteins | sample 811231 | NCBI WGS metagenome assembly MDTE01 (sample SAMN05326651, study PRJNA326480) | marine metagenome | isolation source: seawater | place: Indian Ocean: Red Sea | collected 2010 | reverse complement strand
TGGCAGCAAACGCTGTATTATCAGCAGCTGGAATCCCACAAGTTTCCTATGCAAGTACTAGCCCTGCATTGTCAGATGCTACTGCTTACCCTGACTTCTTCCGTGTAGTTCCAAGTGATGCTCTACAGGGCCAAGCACTCAGTGCAGTAGTACAGGCAGACATGCCTGCTGACGGAACAGTCGGATTAGTACACATGACGAATGCGTATGGTTCAGGTCTTGCTGACGCTTTCACTGCAGATTTCGAGGCTGCTGGAAACACACTATGTACAACTATTGGATATGAAGAAACAATGACAGATTTCTCTGCTGCTGTTCAATCAATGGTTGACAACGGTTGTACTTCAGCTGTACTAGTATCATATGCAGCTGATGGTGGAATGATCATCGATGAGATGAACTCACAAGGCTGGACTGGCCAAGTATATGGTGGAGACGGAATTGCAGAAGAAGGTCTTGGAGCAGAAGCAACATCTAGTGTGAACGGTGTTATTGCTACAAAGCCTGCAGCAGCATCCACTGGTGTAGTAGGCGCGGTCTTCGCTGGTCTTTGTGCACAATCTCCTGACTGTGCTGGTGGTATTTACACCGCAGAAGCATTCGATGGTATCGTGCTTGTAGCATTGGCTGCATTCGCACAGATGGCATCTCCAGGAGCAACTCTGAGCCAAGTAATAATGGCTACAGGACAAGGTCTAGCAGGAGCAAGTGGTGATATTTCATTCATGGCTAATGGTGACGTACCAGGCGCAGGATACTGTGTTGGTGATTTCACTGAAGATGCAGATGGAAATGTTGCATTTACTTGCAACCGTAGCTGGGACCCAGCAAACGGAATGTCTTGAATAATCTAATAGATTAACAAGATACGTAAAGCAGTGTGGCGGTTTTTCCGCCACACTGCCCTTTTTTTTTAAAAAATAATATTCTAAGAATGTATATGCGTGTGTGTGGTAAATGATCCAACAGATACGTGAAAATTATAGTCAACTAACCAATTCACTTACGATATCTCAAAAGAGATTACTTTTAACTTCAATTTTATTTATAGATTCCCTGATACTGGGTTTAACCTATGGAAATGGTATTCTAAATTTATTAGATATTTTATTATTTGACAAATTACCAACAGATCTTATTTGGCTAATGCAAATTGTAGAATCTATTTCAGCTGGTTTTATAGTCGTAAAGATGTTTTTTGACGATATTCCGAAGAGTAATTTGAGAACATTACTAATTTTATTATCGCCATTATTTTTAGTATTCGTAGTTTTTGTCACACTAGAGGCTTTACTCCAAGGTTTAGAAACACGTGCGACTATAACTTTGGATTTAATTTCAATTTCAACAGGCACTTTAACTTGGGCGTCTACATATTTAGCGATAGCAATAGGTTTGACTTTAACATATAAAGTTCAAAGATACGGAAATTTCGCTCAGTCTGAATTTTTTATGATTGGAATGTACTTAGCCATGATATTGGTCTGGAGCGATTATTTCGTTCCCATGTATGATGCGCCTCGTGATGGCGTACTGACTTGGACTGTATTATGTTGGACATTGCTCGCCGCTTTCATCCTTACAGGTATTGCAGGTATAATTATCGATCGTTTAGTTTATCGTGGTTTCCGAGAGGAAAGTGCGTCCCCTCAAGTGATGATGATCGCCTCATTAGGAGTGGCTTTGATTCTTAGAGCGATTACTTACTTGCGTTTCGGTTCTTCCAGAAATATGTTTGAACCGGATTCTGATTGGCGAATGCCAACCATGCGTTGGGAACTTCCAACTACAAAATTTCGCTTTAATTTAGGTGAAAGAGAACTGATACCTGCTGAGCCTTTCTGGGATTCTAATGGTAATGGAATTTATGACAGAGGTAACAACGGATTACTAGAGTCATTTATTGATTTGGATGGTGACAATCGTTGGGATGCAGGACAAACTTACAATCATTATAATTGTGAGCAAACTGGAGTCGATGAAGTTACGGGTGAACCGATACTATCTCGTATTGTTAGTGAAGATTCAAGGCCATTTTTTGAATTATATGATACTAATATTGATTGTATTACACAAGCGACAACAAATTATGCATACTACAAGGGAATAGTCCCAGTGGTTATTTTTTCATCAGTGGCGATACTACTTTTGTTACTCACAAAGACACGTCTCGGAAGAAAAATGCGTGCGGTTGCGGACAATCCGGAACTCGCTGCAAGCAGCGGTATAAATGTCGAACAAATTCAACTTACTAGTGCATTTTTATCTGCGGGTATTTCCGGCATTGGAGGAGCTATTTTTGCTATGACTTTGAGATATAATCCTGAAACAGCATTTACACTACTTCTTCCCTCCTTCGCAGTAATTGTCCTAGGGACTATCGGTTCGATTCCAGGTGCTATTGTAGCATCATTGATTGTAGGTTTTGTTCGAGCACTTTCTTCTCCGATTCTGATTGGAATAGGAAGTCCGTTAGGACGTTCTAATTATACCGCTTTAGATGGAGTAATGCCGTATATATTCCTTGTTGCAGTCTTAATGATAATGCCAGAAGGAATTGGTGACGCGTATGAAAAATGGAAAGTCGACAGACTAAGAGCAAAACGATCTAGAGAGGAAGAAAGAAAATTATCTGGTGAATCTGAACAACCATCTAGGATAATTACATTCATGCTTGCAATATTCCCACTAACTGCTCTACTCGGCCTTCATAATTGGTGGAATAATAGAACAGACAGAGCCCAAACTTTAGGATTTTTAACTATAGGAGGGTATTCAATTCACAGACTTCTCCAATTCGTGAAAACAAATTCATTTACACCTGGGACTTGTTCTGAATCGTGTGTCTCTGACACGACAGTGGAAACTAATTATGGTTTAATAGCTGGATCAGATGGAATTTTACAGCCAGAAGATTCCCCTTTCTTCAGTGATTCTGTTTCTGATATAGACTCAACTTGGTTTGATTTAATGCAAACTGAGATTTGGTTTGTTGATATGTTAGCATCATTCGATAGTTTGTTTTGGCCTCTTTTCCCAATTCTCCTCTATACTTTTGCGCTATTCGAATGCCAAGAGTATCTTTACGGCACTAGTGCTTCAAATAGAAACAAAATAGAAACAAAATCTATTGTGACTCCTCTGAGGGAATTTTTAATTTATTCTGTAACTCTAATAAAAAATGTTTATAGAAATTTAATCAATAATTTGGACTCATTCATTAAACCATCAAGGAACTATATTGCTTCGAACCTTTCACGTAGTTATTCAAATTCTAGTAAATATCTTCACAATCAATTCCCAACGCTTTCTACTCGTATGAAATATGGAAGAGAGAGTGTTTTAGGTTCAAATATAATGTTTATATTTTTACTAATTATATTGATTTTATTCCTAGTCTGGTTACCAATTTCTGATTCTGATAATATGAACTTTAACAAAACTCTTCAAGTTTCTAATGTTCTATTGACACTTTCTATATTTATTCTAATGTCTTTCTCGTTGAATTTACACACAGGAATTACAGGAATGGTTAATTTTGGAGTAATTTTCTTTGTTGGAATCGGAGCAATTACCGTTGGCATCCTTACTGCTCCAACTGATGTGCATGGATATGATTGGCCAGTAATTCCAGCCGCCATTGTTGCGATTTTACTTGCAGCAGCCTTTGGGTGGGCTCTGGCTTATCCAACAGCTCGTCTGAGAATGGATTATTTCGCTATTGTGACAATTTCATTAGGGGAGATCGTTAGAGTATTATTGGCTGGCGAGCCTTTGCTAAGAGTAGGTTCAATAGGTTCAGCCATTGGAATTTCTAAGTATACATTACCTCTGAAACAATGGTGGTTCTGTGGCTCGGGGGTTTCAATAGGGCCTGATTCGGATTATATCAGTGCGGATGCCTGTAGGGATGATGAATTACTACTAGGGCCGGCAAATAAAGTTGGAGAAATACTGAACCTTGTTGATGTGAATGGAACAGTTGAACCAGCCCCGTATATGTTCTTGTTGGCAGTAATTGGGATGATTTCGGTTGTTGTAGTTTGGTGGCTTTTGGAAACAATTTTGTCTTCTCCTTGGGGTAGAATTCTTAAAGCAATAAGAGAGGATGAGGATGTTGCTCAGCATCATGGACATGACGTACTTTCACATAAGGCAGCTAGTTTAGCTTTAGGTGCAGGTATTGCAGGTTTAGCAGGAGTTCTTTGGGCCTGGAAGTTAACAGGTTTTGAACCATCAATAATGGCACCAGCCCGTTCTACATTCCTTGTATGGGCAGCCTTTATCATCGGCGGTAAAGCAAATAATAAGGGAATGATAGTTGGTGCATTTATCATAGTACTGATGGAGTTTGTATTCAATGTTCTTGTTGCGGCACAAGGTTCACCTGATTTACCATTATATTCAACAGCAGATAGTATTGATAGATTGTTCAAGTGGTTAGTAATTGATCAATTGGACGCAGCTAAAGTATTCGGCATAATCTTATTGATTGGTTTATTATTACAACACCGATCGATAATTGATATCGGTATTTCAGGCGTATTCATATTTTTGTTTACATTATTGATGTTAGGTGAACGCTCAATAGATGAATCATTTACAGGAGGAATAATTAGAGCAGACATGGCATATGTTAAGGTATTATTAATTGGGTGTTTGATGTTATTTTCGCTGAAATTAAACCCGAAGGGATTAATTCCAGAAGTACCATTTAGACCAAAAAATAATCCTGTTAAGGAAAGTATGGTTACATTGGAAGGAGATGATAGTTAATGGAACCAGTACTTCGTGTAGAAAATCTTCGAAAAGAATTTGGAGGTCTTGTGGCTGTCAAAGATGTCTCTTTTGAAATATTTGAGGGAGAATTTGTAGGGCTAATAGGACCGAACGGATGTGGTAAATCTACTACATTTAACTGTATTAGCGGTCTGTTAAATCAAACTTCTGGAAAGGTTGAGATTTATGGAAAAGACGTGTCAAATATGAGACCTGATCAGATACATAGTTTAGGAATGACACGAACTTTCCAGCATACACGCTTATGGCGAGAAATGACTGTAATTGAGAATTTATTAGTTCCACCAAGAAACCAATTTACTCCTAGTAAATTTAAATCATTATTTTTCCCCAAATCACGTCCAGCTGAAAAAGAAAGATTGCAACAGGCATATGACATCCTAGATGAATTAGAGGTACCTCACATGGCAGAAAATCTAGCTAGTGAACTTTCAGGTGGTCAGTCAAAATTAGTTGATATTGGAAGGTCTCGAATGGGCTCTCCAAAGTTACTATTACTCGACGAACCGGTTGCGGGTGTGGCAGGTCCACTAGCGATGAAAATATTCAATAATCTTAGAAAAACAGTTGATGAAACGGGAATTTCTGTGCTAATTATTGAACATAACATGGATTTTATACTTAGACAAGGTGTTGATAGAATTGTAGTTATGAATGAAGGAGAGGTACTAATGGTTGGTACCCCTGATGAAGTTAGATCGAACAGAGAAGTAATCGAAGCATATCTTGGTTCTGCTGGAGAGGAGGAGTGAAAATGAGTAGAGTTCTAGACGTTAATGGTCTCAATGGAGGATATGGTTCAGTACAAATTCTATATGACATAAATTTGTATGTAGAAGAGGGAGAATTTGTCACAATAATAGGGCCAAATGGTTGTGGTAAATCCACATTCATAAAGACAATTTTTGGGATAGCAAGTTACTATTCAGGTGAAGTAATTCACAAAGGCGAAAATGTTTCAGGATGGCGTACTGATCAATTGGTGAATAGAGGAATTGCATATGTACCTCAAGTTGATAATGTATTTCCTTCTTTAACAATATATGAAAATTTACAAATGGGAGGAAATAGCCTATCAAATTCTGTCCTCAATGAGCGAATTGAACGTGCCTTGAATATGTTTCCTGATTTGAAAGAAAGAGTACATGATTTGGCGGCATCTCTTTCCGGAGGTGAAAGACAAATGTTGGCAATTTCACGGGCTTTGATTTCTAATCCAAAGTTTTTATTATTAGATGAACCAACTGCAGCATTAAGTCCATTATATCAACAACAAATTATTGAAAGAATAGATGCGTTGAGGGATGATGGAATTACTGTACTAATTGTAGAACAAAATGCTCGTTTAAGCCTAGCACGTTCTGATAGAGGATACATCTTCGCAGGAGGAAAAGTAGTTCATTCTGGAGATGCTCAGCATATTCTGACCGATCCAGAAATAGGTGAGTATTTCTTAGGATCTCATTAGGCAAATCCTTTCTTTGAAAATACCTTTTCCACAGCAATTGGGATATATTGTAGAGAATTGACCAAGCGATGACCATCCTCAACCTCAATTAAATCGATATTATAACTAGATTCTGCAATTTTTCTGGATGAATCTATTGGCACAATGTCATCTGATTTCCCGTGTATAATTACAGTTGGATGTTTAATTTCAGGCCACGACATTTCTCTCGCACTAATCATAAAATTCCAATTTAGCTTGATTTCTTGATTAAGTCCATGATGGAAATAAGGGCTGAACCCCGTCTTTTCCCATTGTTCCAATCCCTTGTCGCCTACTCTCTTTTCGAAATTTTCTGCCAAACCAAATGCAGGAGCCATTAATACTAATCGTAATTTCCTATTCAATAATTTATTAGATGCATTTGCAATAGCCAGACCTCCATAAGAAGACCCCATAATCAATTCTAAATCATCATTTTCTAGGATTTTTTGAATTACTACTTCAGTCTGTTCAGCAATTGTCCAACCTTTTTCCGACATATTAATCGAAATCACCTCCCAACCTAGATTTTCTTTGATCCAAATAGGTTTTGAGCCACTAGGCGTACTTTCAAATCCATGAGCCCAAAGAACCTTCATTTTATCACCCTAAATCACAGAATTTTAGTGCGACAAATTCAGTGTCAGTAGGTTCTCTAGTCATGATTCTCGCGTCCACTACTCGTAAGTGTATCTCTGCAACGACATGCACTATTGCATGATACAAGTGACCTCCGTGTACTTTATGTCCATTATCTGATAATAGAGTATGTATGTGAGTAAATGGTCCGTCTGGTCCTGGTGCCAGATTGCCCTGTGTGGATAATAGTTCCATTGGGCCTTCATGATCTATGGTTTGATAAATTCCATCTGCTGATAAGTAGCCTATTTGAATCTCTCTCACTCTTCCAATACCACTAGTGATTACAGCACAATTAACTCCATGCTTAGATAGACTCTGAATTGAACTATGAATTTCTTCTCCAGGGTCTAATCTCAAAATTATATCATTACCTACTCTAGTGAAATCCATGAATGATGGCAGAGGGTCATAAACTTGAATCCAATGTCTAACGATTTTCTTATTATCCGGCAATTTTTGAGAAATATTCCAGTGGAAGTGTAATATGTATTTTCTAAATCATGATTTTAGATTGTAATTCCAATGGAAGTAAAGGGGTATTATGAACTATCCAATTTGGTTATAGACTGCAAGTACTTCGGAGCAAAGCCCGGAGATGAGAAATAATGACTATGGCAGCCCACGACTCGTCTGCACGTTGGAAAACCTTTTTCTTGGAAGCGAAAGAAACAGAGATATTCGCTTTACTATCCAAACAATCAATCACACCTACTCTTTCCATTCCATTTCATGAATTAGAAGCGTTTGATCCTGACTTTGCAGAAGATATTCTTCAATTTCCAAGACAAATTTTGAACTCTGGTAAAGCCACACTTAGAGAAATATGTAGAGAACGAGGAGAAGATTTGGATGTTATACTCAGAGTGGGGGAATTACCTAGAGATAGTAGAAGAGCGATTAGGAATATAGGGTCTTCTGATATCGAGAAATTACGTAGTAGTGATGTCCAAGTAATCAAAATTTCCGAAATTAAACCTAGGATGCATATCGCAGCCTTCCAATGTGAAAGCTGTGGTTTCACTCAAGAAATAGTGCAGAATAATGAAAGAGAACTAATTGAACCAATTCGCTGTCCTCCAGCAGATCAAGGAGGCTGTGGAGAAAGTGCAGGCAGGGGAGGAGCAACGCGTTTTAACCTAATTTTCAATGTTTCAAGATTGATAAATAATCAATGGATTGAGATACAAGAATTGCCAGAATCCGTAGATAGTGGAGCCCAACCAGGTCGTGCTAAAGTTCTTCTTGAAGGAGATTTAGTCAACAAGCATTTACCCGGACAAAGAATAGTAGCCAACATGATTCCTGTCGTTTACAGTGAGGTCTTAAAGAATAAGAAAACTCCAATGTTTGATATTATTTACCACTTAATTAGCTCCGAACACGAGTCCGTACCATTCACGGAAATTAAAATTACAGATGAAGAACAAGAACAAATTTTAGCGATATCTCAAAGAGAAGATCTTCTACGTTTGATGCAAAACTCAATTGCTCCATCTATATTCTCAACAGGTGTAATGAATTTTGTTAAGAGATCCTTAGCTCTACAATTATTCGGAGGTGTATCTAGAAAGAATTCGGATGGAACTCGTACAAGAGGAGATATCCATATTTTGTTAATGGGGGATCCAGGAGTAGCAAAATCACAGTTATTGACTTATGTTTCAGAACTGTCACCAAGAGGGAAATTTGCTTCTGGAGGGGGTGTTTCCGGTGCAGGATTGACAGCTGCAGCAGTGAGAGATACTTTCGCTGATGGTAGATTTTCTTTAGAGGCAGGGGTTCTGCCATTATCTGATAGGGGTTTAGCAGCTATCGATGAGTTTGACAAGATAACTGAGGATGATAGAAAAGTCATGCATCCAGCTATGGAACAACAGAGAATCGATATTTCAAAAGGAGGAATAACCGCATCCTTACCATCCAGATGTGCAATTATTGCAGCAGCGAACCCTAAATCAGGTAGGTTCTCTAACCGTGCAGCAAATACCAGTGTAATCCGATCTTTCAAAGAGACTGGACTCCCTCCTCCTTTGGCATCAAGGTTTGATATCATTTGGATGATGAGAGATGAAGTTAAGGCAGAAAATGATGAAATGATTGCCAAACACATTCTTCACAGCCGAACTAGAGGTGTGCCAGAAGCTCTTATTGACGAATTTGTTGCTATGGATCCAGTGGAAGTCGATAAAGAACAGATTCTTAAGATGGGAGTTGATGAAACCGAACACCTAAGCCAGGCATTTCTGAGGAAATATATTGCCTTTGCAAAGAGGAATTATCATCCTAATATTAATGAGGATGTCATGGCATTAATTTTAGAATACTATGTCAATGAAAGGCAATCGTTTGGACGTGAAGATTCTGAAGACGGCGAATCTAATGTTGTCCCAATCACAGCAAGAGCGTTGGAGGCATTAATCAGACTTACAGAAGCTCATGCGCGAATGTTTCTTCGTGAAGAGGCTACAGCTGAAGATGCGAAGGTAGCATTAGCGGTATTCAAACATTGGAGAGAGGAAGCAGGTATTGAAGACGAGTCAGAATTCTCGGGTGTATCAGTTAAACAGAGGAATAAGAGTATAATTGTTAAAAATATGATTAGAGACATATGCGCTGAAAATGGAAACATTGCCTCTAAGACCTCGATATATAATATGGCCCTGACTAAGCAAATCGACGAATATACTGTTGATAAAACAATCCAAGATTTACGCAAAACTGGCGTATTATTTGAACCTAAAAAAGATAATTTTAGTTTTGTTTAGCCCGTTCATCCTATGAAAGATAACCTTGTCAGTGATTAATATGGAGCCACGCGGAGACATTGAATCTCCAAGCCTTTTAGACCCTAAAAGTTTAGGATTTATGTGTGGTTTAGAAATACATCAGCAATTGAATACAGGGAAATTACATTCTCGAATGCCTAGTCAGTTGTATGATTTTGCTCTTTCAGAAATACCCGAAAATTGGCAACGTTCACATAGAAAGTTACGTGCATCTCAAGGAGAAGGAGGGAAAGTGGATATTACTGCTCGTTTCGAATCCCGTAGAAACCGTTCCTTTGTTTATTTCCAACCTCCTAATGCTGGTTTAATTGAATTGGATGAGGCACCACCATTGCAACATGATGATGATGCTGTAGATGCAGTATTAACCATGGCTGCAATGATGAAAGCCAAACCTATTTCTTCTATGCAGGCGATGAGAAAAACAGTGGTTGATGGTTCCAACACCAGCGGCTTTCAGAGAACAACATTAGTAGCAACAGATGGCGAAATAATCACTGAAGGGGGGATTGTTGGAATTGACGTAATATGTCTTGAGGAAGATTCCGCAAGGAAATTAGACAGCGAGCTAACTACAGATGGAGAAGTGGTGTATTATACATTGGATAGACTCGGTATGCCACTTGTTGAAATTGCTACAGCACCTGATATTCAAACACCTGAGCATGCCAAAGAGGTCGCATTACATCTTGGTACTATTCTGCGCGATACACGTTTAGTTAGAAGAGGGTTAGGATCAATTAGGCAAGATCTAAATGTTAGTATTTCTTGTGGTGTTAGAGTTGAAATAAAAGGTTGCCAAGATTTAGATTGGATACCTAAAATTATTCGTTTAGAGATGGCTAGACAATTACATATGTATCGATTATGTAATCAATTACGTACAGAAGCCAACCTCCCTCTTTTACCTCCCGATCGTCGTCAGGACTCAAGACCGATAGAGAATCGGGTTGCTTTATCTGTATCAAATCGTCTTCCTTTAATCATTCAAGATTTAACGGAGATTTTTACTAATACTAATTCTCAAATGATTCAGAAATCAATATCTTCTGAATCTGTTGTTTTAGGCCTCAAACTGGAAGGTTTTGCTGGGAAAATTGGTTCTAAAGAAATGGATAGTGAGGGTTCACAATTACCACGTTTAGGTAGAGAATTAGCCAGTTCTGCTAAACAGGCAGGAGTAGCAGGAATCTTCCATTCCGATGAGTTACCTGCTTACGGAATTACGGAAACAGAGGTCAAGATAGTTAGAGAAAAAATGTCTTTAAATTCTAAAGACGCTTTCGTTCTATGTATCGCTCCCAGATGGCAGGCAGAGTTAGCACTAGAATCAGTTCTCCTAAGAGCAAGGGCGGCTTATCACAGAATTCCTGGAGAAGTTCGTAATGTAGTTATCAGAAAAGGAGCTCCAGAAGATGGGACTACTACAGCCATGAGACCTCTACCTAGTGGGGCAAGAATGTACCCTGAAACTGATGTACAAATATTGAGTTTAGATTCAGAGAGATGGGAAAAAATAAACTCAAATTTACCAATGGATAAAAATCAAAGAATTTTAAGATTACAGAAATATGATATTTCTGAAAATCAAATTGAAGCAATTCTAGGAAGTGAGTTGGATGATATATTCATTTCAGGATTAATGGAAAATGACTTGTCTACTCCAGCCCTTCCAGCAAAGGCATGGGCTTCAATTTTATTAGATAACTCAAGGTCTGAAATTGCAAAAAAATCTAATATGCCATTGTCTAATGTTTCTTGGGATTTATTGGCCCTTTTAGTGTATTCAAGAGAGGAGGGAATTATTACTAGAGAAGGAATGATTCCTCTCGGTTCGAAATATCTCTTAGAAAATGAGATATTTGATACATTCGATAAGAAACTTAGTTGGATTTCAAAAACTGCTGAGATAGAAGGTTACATTCCCGCAGATAGTTCTTTTGTCGAAGAGGCAGTCGACGAAATAATTGCCGAAAAAATTGATTTCGTCAACAACAAAGGTTTGTCATCAGTGGGGCCCTTGATGGGAATGGTAATGTCAAAACTTGGAGGTACTGCCGACGGGAAATTAGTCAATACAATCTTGATGGAAAAGATCAAGGAAATAATCAACGATTAGTTTCTAATAATTTACTCGTAATTTATTAATATTAATATTAATCTACTTGATTACATCCCGTATGAAATCCATGTCGGACTTAATCATGCTGTCAGCAATAGTAATGATCGTAACAATCCTCTCTTATTTTGCAGTAAATGAAAGAAATAGGCTAAAGTCCGCTTCTGTAGTATTTGTTAGTATGCTTTTAGTTACATTTGGTACAATCTCTGAGGAATTGGGGGAGATTACTACTGAATTGGTTCAAGACGATGGAGATGCGCATTATGGTCTACCTAGTTCGTGGAATGGCACCCAAGTAGTTTGTTTCCATTTCTCTTCAGAATCCAGTCCCGAAGGCTTTGATCAGGGAAGACATCATATCGACACGAGTGGGAGTACTATTTTCGTAGACGATAATTGGGAGAACGGTAATGTAACTGGTGCTTGTATCGGTGGGTTTGAAGGATATGATAATGGTCTCGATTTATTGTATGCAGCAGTAAACGTATCCGGTGAAAGTTTCTCACTAAACATCACAGAGTTTTCTTTTGGATTACAGATAGATTCCATTGGAGGGGTGAGTCCATGTGATGTATATACCTGCACAGACTCATCCGGAGCGTATTGGGAATTATTGAATGATGGAACCTACTCAATGGTAGGAATTTCAGATTTAGTCTTGAACGATGATACGGTAATCACATGGCAGATTGCAACATGGTGAAAAGTAATTTTGTAAGAATAAAAAAATCTATATTTTCCTATTCTTTAAGATTGAATCAGAGTAATCATCAATAACATAATCACATTGGAATGCTTACCTATGTTATTCGATGCACACGCTGTGACTCTTTCTCCAAGTGAGCAATTTGTTCTTGATTTAGCGATAGTGTCAGTTGCAATAGCATCATTATTATTTACAGATAGTAAGCTTAAATCAAAAAACCCAGGAATTATTTTCACAATTATTGTGATTCTTGCTGTGTCTGGGAGGTTACTATTAGATCCAATCCCTAATGTCCAACCGGTCACTTTCTTAGCAATAATGGTCGGTATTTATTTTGGTATTTCCTACTCCATAGTGTTTGCCACAATAGTTACACTTTCTTCTAATGTTATGTTAGAGCATGGTATTTGGTCTAATTATCAAATTATTGCTTGGGCGTCGATAGGAATACTTGCTGCATTGCTACGAGGGCAATTTATCCAGAATAATAAATTAAATATTACTAATGTCGCAATATTTGCTGCATTTTCAGGATTTATGTTTGATTGGATAGTTTCTTTGAGTATTCTACATAATGTAGATACATCATTCTTCCTTATCTATTTGTTAAATGGAGTACCTTTTGATCTACTACATGCGGGAGGAAATGTTGTATTTGTTGCATGGCTAGCCAATCCACTCAGTGAATTAATGGATAGACATACTAGCCTTACAAATCCTGAGGTGGTGCCAGAACTTGCCTCAAACTAATGAATTAACAATGGTTCTAGTCACTAGAAGTGACCTTGCTCTATCAAAAGGAAAACTTGCAGCACAGTGTAGCCATGCAACCGCAGAATGTATACTAAAGGCAAAAAGGACAGCTCCAAAGATATTAGAAAAGTATCGTACAAACGGCGCCAGAAAGATTGTATGTAGTACCGGTAATCTTGACAGTCTGAAACGTATTTTCGGTGAGGCTAATGAAGCCGGGTTAATTTGTTACATGGTGAAAGATGCGGGACATACTGAAATTCCATCAGGTACGGTTACAGTAGTAGGGATAGGCCCTGGTCCTAGGTCAAGTATAGATCAAATCACAAGTAGCTTACCTTTGGTTAAGTGAATATTGAACCATGATTGCTGAGAGTAATCAGTTTGTAGATTTATTCGGCTGAACTGGAGGGAAACTAATCCCCCCAGTTCGCCTTACGTATTTTTTATGGTTATTTTTCTTATTCCATAGCGCCATCGATTTCAGCGCCAACTCTAGCACCGAGACCGAACATTACACCATGAATAATCCATGGCATAGCTACATCAGCCATGTCACCAGAATCACCTAGTAACATTGACCCCATATTGTGTGCAGAACCAAAGTCCATTAGACTCATTGTAGCGGTTGCATCACCGTTTGCTAAGTAAGCACCTGAAACTGCCATAATAGCTATTGCAGTTACCCAAGCATCACAACTTGCGTGTATCTTACTAACGATAGCACCTGCAGCAATCATTCCAACCATTGCCCATAGCGAGAATTCCCATGCATCTGTTGTAGCAGCATCATATGCAGGTGAAAGATCTCCTAATCCTTCACTCATCATTGCTACAGCAAGAGCTGCACCAATAACTTGCATCAATAACTTCATACCATTGT
>MDTE01165975.1_pt1 | contig 14190 bp, 14 predicted proteins | sample 811231 | NCBI WGS metagenome assembly MDTE01 (sample SAMN05326651, study PRJNA326480) | marine metagenome | isolation source: seawater | place: Indian Ocean: Red Sea | collected 2010 | reverse complement strand
TAATTGCAGAAATCATATTAATTTCCTTATTGCTATATTTATTATTTATTTCTACAACGAACTCTACTATAGAAGACACAAGGTAATCATCAGATCCTAAAAAAAGTATCCAACCATCCTTAACAAAATTAAGTGCTTTATTCCATGCATCATAAATGCCTTTATCTTGATAGCTAATTACTCTAGCAATAGATTCCTTTTCTTTTTTTATAATTTGCAGTGTACTATCATTTGAACCGCCATCAGCAATCAAATGTTCAATATTTATTTCAGTTAAATTTCTAAATTCATATACAGAATTCAAACATCTTTTTATAGTTTTCTCTGAATTAAGTGTTGAAGTGATAATTGTTATATGATTTACAATTTTATTTTTATTAGTTTTTAAAATCATCTTTTTTAAATCCTTAATTTATTATTCTTTGATATATCTTTAAGTACTCTGATGCAACTTCATCCCAATTTTTTACAGGGTAGCTATTAAGTGGAACTAAATCTTGGTTTAATAAAAATTTCAGGTCAGACTTTGCATTTGAAAAAGAATTCATATTAATAAAAAAAGCATGGTTTCTATAGGGTTGATAAGACCAAGGTAAATATGGGAGAATAACAGGCATTCCTAAAGCAAATGCTTCCAAAACAGATATACATCCAGACTCTCCCAAGCTCAAATTTATAAAAGCTTTGGAATCTAATAATAATTCTATCTTTTCAGCATCACAAACATTTTGTCTATGATTTACATATTTTTTTTCTGATTCAAGGGCAAATTTTCTACAATAATCCAAGTTTGTTTCTTGAAACTTACCTACGAATGTTATTGGGATTTGTAATTCATTCGCTAATTTTGCAAGAAACAATGAGTTTTTTCTCCTGCAAATTGATCCAACACTTATTAAACTTTCAGATTTACAATTCCATGACTTTGCAAAGAACTGACTATCAACTCCATGCATAATAGCGGAAACATTTTTTTTATTTATTTTAAAAAGCTTCTCTAAATATTTAATTTCGTCTGAACAAGGGACTATAAAATGAGATGCAATTTCATTCATTCTCCATCCTAATCTATCCGCAATACTAGGTCTAAAATTTTTTAAAAGCCTTATTTCTGTGATGCATGCATTTAACTTAAGTTTATTATGAGAAGTAAATCCATCAAGGTTAATGTATGAAACTATTTTTACTTTTTTTTCTAAAGCAAGTCTATTGATATGATTAGGATAATAAAATGTTTGTAATAAATCATAATTTTGATTTTTATCCCACCACTTAATGGGTTCAACTTCTACACCTTTTCTCAATAATGCATTTGAAATTGATTCATATTGAGTTCTAATTCCTCCATCTGCCCATTTAAAAGGATGTCCAGTATCAAATGCTATTTTCATACTAATTAAAATTCATATCATAGATTTGGAGCATTTTTTTTAAATACTTATCTGGATCAAATAACTTTTTAGATAATTTAAAAGAGTTTGAAGAAAAAACTTCGACTTTATTAGGAATAATTTTTGCCATAGCTTCTGCAATTGATTTTGGATTATTAGGCTCGACTAAAAATCCATTTATATTATTTCTAACATATCTATCATATTTTCCAGTAGCAATTATGGCTGTAGAATAAGACATCGCCTCAATAATATCTCTTCCCCATGGATCTGCAGAGAGAGAAGGTCTAACTAATAAATCTGCTTCAGAAATAAACTTTTCTGGATACTGTGTATACTCATAAACCTCTATATGATCTTTTAAATCTAAATTTTCTAAATTTTCATAAAAAAGATTTAAAAGTCTAATATTTTTTCTTTTAAAAAAAATAACTTTTGAAACATTTTTATTTTTGGGTACACCCAAAATAATAAATTTACAATCTTTAGCTAATTCAGGGTTTTTATTAATAAAGTATCTTACAGATTTTAAAAATATATGATGAGCTTTATTATAACTAAATTGACCTATCATAATTATTCTAAAAACTTTTTTTAAATTGCTTTCTTCTTTTAGAATTGGATCCTTTTTTATCAGGAACGGATTATAAATTACGGAAAGATTTTTACAATTACAAAAAAATCTTGCCTCATTCTCAGAAATACAAATTATTCTTGTAGCCCATTTAATAATATTTTTCCTATGCATATTTCCAATATGATAATTATCGGATTTATTTAAAATTAATTCTCTTACAAAAACAAAAATTGGTATTTTAAAATTAATTGCTATTGGCTTTAACAAATGGGATAAGCATGAGGAATTTAAATGAACAACATCAATTGATTTATTCTTTATATACTTAAAAAGTTTATCTTTATTTAGTAGATATTTAATAAACTCTAATAGCATTTTATAAAATGGAGTTACAGAAGCTTGAAAGGAATGAAATTGTCCACAATCAATTATTTCAATATCAATATTTAAGTCTTTAAATTTGGCATACATCCTCTCTGAGGAAATATAGGGCGCTATTAAATGAATTCTACAATTTGTTTTTGATAGTTTTGAAAGATATACATATAAGCTTTCACTAGATCCTCCTGAACCTATCCCAGATAATATGAATAGATAATTTCTCATTATTATTTATTTTTTAAATTAATTTTTTTCAAAAAAGGGTTTACTTTATACAACAAAAAATTAAATAATTTTCTTTCTGATTTATAAGAATCATGTGATACAGGATTTCTTAACAAATAGCTATTTAAAATATTTTCATCCCAATGCATTTTTTTTAAAAAATAATTTTTATCTTCAAGCAACTCATCGATCGAATTGTATGGAATTTTTTGTAAATCTTTAAGAGCATCATCTCTTGAAATTTGATTTGTCATAATTAGTGTTGACAAATGTATTAATCTTTTATCAACATTAAATTTTTCAGGAAGAATATATGCTTGATAAAATCTTGTAAATATTGATTCATAATGTTTGTATGGATACTTTTTATAAGAATAAGATTTACTTAATATTTCTAAAGCCTCAGATTTTTTGTAGTTAAAAAAATCTAAAAAAGGAACCCATTCTATTTTATATAAAAATTTATATATAAAAAAGTCAATTATGCCAATCGCGGGAAAGGTTTTAATTTTGACTTTACTTTTTTTCGCTATTGAAAAGATATTTGCCTTATCTAATTTGAACCAATTCCAATCTTTAGGCATTGCCATTCCTTCAGTAGAAATATTTTGACCACTCAGTATATATTTAACACCATATTTTTTTGCTTGTTTATATACAACCGCTTGTAAAGCATTGTCTGTTAATAATTCAATATCAATAACATCTGCATTGAAAAATGCTTGCATTAATTGCCTATATTCCTCCCAATCAATAATGTAGGTATAGAAATCTACATTTAATTTTGTTATTAAATTGTATATATTATTTTGAGCCAATTCTGAATTCCATCCATTATCCATATGAACGACTAAGGGTCTTAATTTATTTAAAACTGCGAGATGTAGTACCCAAGAACTATCTACTCCTCCTGATAGTCCAATAATACAATCATATCTCTTATTCCTTCCTTCTTTTTTTATAGATAAGATTAGAGACTCTAATTCTAATTTTTTCTTACCTTCATAATCTTTATAAATTTTAATATTTTTTTCAAATTCACTACAAAAATTACAAATACCTTTCTTATTAAAATATATTTCTGAAGTAGTTTGATCCATTACACATCTTCTACACCTTTTATAAACTTTTTTAGTTTTAAAATTCATTACTTTTTATATTTTCATTTATATATTTTTTGGATAGCTTATCACAACAGCATCATGAGGGCCATGATAAACAAAAAAAGCACCTCCACCTACTGCATCTGCACCAGCACCCAAATAAGTTTTAACATCTGATAAGTCTCTAATTCCTCCTGCGACTATTAAAGGTAAATTAGTTTTATCTACCCATCCATTTAAAGCATCTTTATCAGCACCATTTCTAGTTCCATCAAGATTTACTATTTGAATAAAAATTTCACCTGCACCACTTTTCTCAATCTTATCCAATAAATCAACTAGTTTTTTTAACTTTAAAAGACTTATAAATTTATTTTGTGAAAAAACATAATATCCAATTGGCAACTTAACTAAATCAAGCGAAATAATAATAGATTGAGATCCGAATTTATTAGCAATATCATTTATAAGTTTTGGATTCTTCAAAAAAGCTGATTGTAATACTATCTTTTCAATACCACTATCAAATAGTTTTGAAGCATCATCAATTTTTTTAATACCTCCTCCATAAGAAAGAGGCATAAAGCATTCTTCAGATAAAGAACTTATAAAATCATAATCTATATTTCTTTTTCTCCTAGATGCATATATATCTAGAATCATTATTTCATCAACTTCCTTATCATTAAAAATCTTAATTACATTTATTGGATCACCCAAGTATTTTGGATTTTTAAATTTTCGTGTTTTAATTAATTTCCGATTATCAATTAAAAGTGTTGGAATAAGTCTAATATTTTTCATTAAATTATGGTATTAAAATAATTTTTAAAAAAATCGAATCCATATTTATGACTCTTTTCAGGATGAAACTGTACCCCTAATATTTTTTTATCTTTAGAGGCTATTATTGAAGGAAAATAAGAACCATAAAATGTTTTTCCAATTACATAATCATTATTCTTATAATTATAAAAATATGAATGAACAAAGTAATATCTTGGATTTGATAATTTAGTAAATATTTTTTGAGAATACATTACATCGTTCCAACCCATATGTGGAACTTTAATATCATTTTTTTCTGAATTAAATTTTTCAAATCTCCCTGGAATAAGTCCTAACCCTTTTTGATTGCCTTCTTCACTACTCTCACAAAGTATTTGCATTCCCAAGCAAATTCCTAAAATATAACCACCTTTATCTAAATGGTCTTTAAATTTAAGATCCCAACCTCCAGAAAATATTTTTTTTGAAGCATAATCAAAAGATCCCACCCCAGGAATAATAATTACTTTTGAAGTATTACATTCATCTGGATTAGTACATAATTTGGACTTTTTACCAATTTTTTTAATCATATTAAAAATTGATTTTGGGTTACCTGCTCCATAACAACAAATACTAATTTCCATAATTAACAATTATTATTTTGGGTAGCAGAAGAAATTTCATCACGAAGAAAAGAATGAAGTCTTTTTAAATAGGCTTTTCTATATAATTCTTGAGAGATCTTTTTTTTCTTTGCTATAGGATAGTAATATCTAATCTTTTCTTTTATTTTATCTTTTTGATTTTCTAAAAGAATTACATTATTATTATCAATTTGAGCAATAATAAATTTTTCAAAATTAATCTCCTCACTAAGGCAAAGTGTTCTAAGGCCTATTTCAGAAGCTTCACACAAAACAGCGCTTTGATGAGTTATGTGAAGATCTGATCTATATAAATCGTAATTTAATGTAGTACCTTGAGTTATTTCAAATGTATTATTAGTTCTCATTTTCCATCTTTTTAGATCTAACTCCACTTTATATTTAAACTTACAAGTAGGATGTAATCTTATGATTAAATGTAAAGGAAAGTTTAATTCACAAATAGAATCTAATAAATTTATAGGAAGGGCAGTATCTGTCCAAGATTCTTTTTCTTTAGAATGATCAAAAATAGCATAATATTTAGCTGCGTGAGAAAATAAAATTACAAATTTATTTTTATGCTTTTTTTCTTCTTTATAATTTTTATCAAAATAAATATCAGAAAGTAAGGGTGAACCTAAATAAAAAATATTTTCTATTGGTAAATTCTGTTTTTTTAAATTGTAAGAAGTGTATTCAAAAGTTGAAATTATTTTATATAAATAATTATTTTTGTTATTAAAAAAATTCTTGTAATAGTTATTATTTGGATTTATTATTCCATGTTGCAGATCATAAATTGGGATTTTTAATTTAGATGCTGTTTTACATAAATAATAATTTGGTTGTATACCAATTATACATTCAGGATTAATTCGACTTAATATTTTATTCCATGAATATAAATGACATTTTTCTATTGAAAAGTTTCTTAATTTGCCAAAAATATAATATAAAAAAAATTGAAATTTGTAAGGAATCGTTTTTTGAAGAAGAAATTTTTCTGGTATTAAACTATCATAAGCTTTCAAAATTCCACATTTAATTCCAATTGATTTCATTTCTATATAAAGAGAGTCAATAAGAGGACTATATTTTTTGTTACCTATGCTTGAATAATAATCACCATCTCCTAAATTAAAAATTACTTTAAATTTATAGCTTTTTTTTTGTAAAAAATAAAATAATTCTCTAAATATAAACTCTTTTTCATAATAAATAAATTTGAATATCTTAAAATATAATTCTATCTTTATTTGAATTATTTTATATATGCTATTTAATGTCATTAAATTTCTTTTTTAATATATTTTCAAGTTCTACTGTTTTCAAAACACTTATTATATTTTTAACTGTATCAACTTTTTCATAAGGATTTTTTGTATTTTTCAATGTTAATTTAAATTTGGATTCATACAATTTTTTAATTCCTTTTTTAATTGAATTAGATTCACATTCTACATTTATTACACTTTTAGCCTGTACTCTTCCTTCTTGTCTTTCACCAATATTTATAGAACCTTTTCCAAATGAAGGGACTTCAATAATCCCACTGGAAGAGTTTCCGATTACTCCATCAACATAATTTAGAGCAGAAAAATATCTTTTTTGCCCAAAAGATTTAATATAAATACAATTATCAAATTCTTCACAAAAATCTTTAATTTTTTGCCAAATAAATTTTCCTTTTTTATCAGGACTGGGCATAGTAAATATGAATTGAATATCTGAAAAAAATTTTATAGCAGAGAATAGTTCATTTAGTTCAAATTCAACTTTTGTATTGGTTATTGTAGTGGGATGAAAAGTAGCTATTAAATTCTTTTTTTGGAACTTGAAGCTAAAGTAATTTTCTAATTCAGATTTTGAAATTTTACTAATTTTTTTAATATTATCTAAAGCTAACGCACCTACATTAAATACCCTATTTTCTCTCTCCCCTAACTGTAAAATTCTATTTTTATATTTACTAGTAGAAACAAAGTGTAGATGAGATATTTTTGTGATTGAATGTCTTATCGAATCATCAATTGAACCAAAAGAAAGCTCTCCTCCATGAATATGAGCTATTGGGATTGATGCGTTCAAAGCAGAAATAGCAGCTGAAAATATTTCAAATCTATCCCCCAAGATTAAAATAATATCAGGCTTAATTTCTTCAAATGCTTCGCTAAAACTTATTAATGATAAACCCATTGCTTTGCTCATTCCAATTGATGTATCAGAGCTAAGTAAAATCTCAATTCTTTTATGAATCTTTAGGCCATCCTCCTCTATCTCTCTAATGGTATATCCGTATGAAGGGCTCAAATGACTTCCCGTAACAATTAATTTAAGTATGAGATCATCAGAGTTTTGAATATTTTTAAGTAATTCTCTTAAAATCCCATAATCAGATCTATTTCCAGTAATTACACAAATTTTTCTCATCTCATTAAAAATTAATTAACTCATCTTTTTTATATGTTTTCTTTGAGACAGTTCCGATCAGTTTTTCTAAATGCATAGGTGATATTCCTAAACCAGGTCTTTTTGATGTTAAATTTTCATAAGAAAATATATCACCTTTATTAATTACTTTTGCAGCTACTATTGATTTTCTAACTATTTTTCGATTTTCCATTTCTGAAATTGTTGGAAATTTTATTCCATTTCCAAATGAGTTTTCTATATTTCTTATGCATTTAATCAAATATTTAAACTCAGAAGGATTTAAACTAGCTGAATGATCAGGTCCTTCCATATTTGTATCTAATGTTATGTGTTTCTCTAATACCCTTGCCCCTAATGCAACTGAGGCAATTGCCACTTCAACACCCTCAGTATGATCTGAATAACCTACTTTAACTCTAAAAGCATCGCATAATGTTTTAATAGCATTTAGATTTACTTCATTCTTCGGAGCAGGATACTGACTTGTGCAGTGAAGTAAACATACTTTTTTTCTAGAAGTTCCGTACTTCTCTAATAAAAGAATTGAATCTTCAATCTCGCCTAAGGTGGCCATCCCAGTTGAAAGGAAAATTTCTAAATCATGTTTTGCAATCTCTTTTAATAATTCAAAATCAGTAATATTTCCAGAAGAGACTTTAATTTTCTTGAGCCCCAGAGATAGCAATAAATTGAAGCTATCCAAATCAAATGGTGTAGATAAAAATTCAATTTTTTTGTTACTACAATATTCTAATAATGCAATATGATCATCACGACTGATCTCCAATTTTTTAAGCAATCCTTTTTGACTCTCGCTAACATTTTTTTTATTTATTTGGTACTTAGCTTTTGGAGCATTATCTGTTGCTAATTTTTCAGAATTAAATGATTGGAACTTAACTATATCTGCTCCACATTCACTGGCTACATCTATTAGTTTTTTTGCGAGTTTTATATCTCCATTATGATTAACTCCAACTTCTGCAATTATTGTTATGTGGTTCATACAAAAATCAGATTAAAGGCCATCCCATGACCCTTTTACCAGCACTAATTGTACTATCTTGAGGTATATCTAAACTTTCTCGCAATATAGCCCCACTTCCAATAAATGAATTTTCACCTATCTTACATCCACCATTAATAATGACTCCAGTACTGATATGACAATTTTTACCAATTTCCACATCATGTTCTATTAGTGAGTTGGAATTAATAATACAGTTTGCTCCTATCTTTACATCAGAATTCACTATTACTCCATGACCTACAAAAGATCCTTTCCCCAGTGTGGCATGAGAACTTATATACGCCTTTCTTGAAATAAGATTAGGGATCTGAAAGTTGTAAAAATTTAAATTTTCAAAAATTATATTTCTTTTGGTACATTCTCCAATTTTTCCAACAGACACAAAAGCAAAATCAAATAATTTTCTCATTTCATTTAATTCATTATCACTGCAAAGAACTTCATAACCTAAAACTTTATTTCCTATTTCTTTTTCAAGCCCTACTAAACCTCCTATTTGCCAATTTTTAGAACTTTCTACTACGTCAATAACAGATTTAGCATGACCGCCACATCCTATTAAAAGAACCTTATTCATTTTTCAGCAATTTTGGACTACTAGGTAGATTAATTAATCTTTTTTCAATTTGATTTGATTTTTCAAGAACTCCTGATGGAGAGTCCTTATACATTTTTAACAGGTTTAAAGGCTTCCATAAAGGTCTTAGCAGTAAGCCACACTCGTGAGCAAGATTAAGTATTTCATCCTTGTTTATAGCTCCACTATCTATTAATTCCTTTCTTAATAAAAGTGTTATTAGCCAGTAATTACTTTTTGTATTTTGATGTTCCTTCATTATTTCCACTCCATTTAAACTTTTGAATGCTTGATGATAAGTTTCAAATAATTTTCTTTTTATTTTAATTATTTCAGAAAATTTTTCCATTTGCGCAAGACCAAGAGCAGCATTTATATTTGGCATTCTGTCATTCCAAGCTATTTCATCATGAATATATTCCCAAGGATGACTAATTTTTGCTGTAGTAGAAAGGTGTCTTGCCCTTTTTGCTATTGAGTAGTTTGCTGTAATAATAGCTCCACCTCCACCAGTAGTTAAAATTTTATTACCATTAAAACTAAGTGTGCCAATGTCACCTGTTAGTCCGCAATGAACGCCTTCTCTCCAACTACCCAAAGCTTCTGCACAATCTTCAACCAATGGTAATTTCCAATATTCACTTATTTTTTTTATTTCTTTTATAAATGCTGGAAACCCAAATATATGTACTGCCAATATTGCAGATATTCTCCTTCCTGAAATTCTATTAACCAATTTATTACCATCCCATTTAGCAATTTCTCTTAAACGGATATCTAAAGCAGCAGGCGAAATGCCTAAATTTTGGCTTTCAATATCAACAAAATGAGGAATCGCTCCAAGATGAGCGACAGCATTAGCAGTAGCGACAAAACTTATTGCTGGTATTATCACTTCATCTCCAGGTTTTACTCCTATTAGGTGCAGCGCTAGCCTTAGTGAAACAGTACCGTTGACTAGAGCAATACAATATTTCGCTTTAGTATATTTACATATTTCATTTTCAAACTTATCTACATAACTGCCAGCACTACTTACCCATCCAGAATCTAAGCAATCACTCAAATATTTTAATGCATTTGTATTACGGAAAGTTGGTTCATGCAAAGCTATAGGATTGTCCTTACTACATGAGCCAACCACTTCCTTAATCGTTGAAATAATTTCTTTTTTAAAGTTTATTGAATTCATACCATATATTTACCTGACTTATATAACCTTAAATTTGAAGAAATTTGAAACCATTCTGCTGTTATTTTTAAACCATTTCTAAATCCCTCTAAACCAGAATATTTGGGATACCAATTTGTATATTTCATTATCAAATGATTATCACCAAAAAGTCTATTTACTTCAGAATTTTCAGGTCTTATTCTTTTATTATCCAAAACCACTTCTACCTCAACGTTCATTAAATCAGCAATTAAATTTACAGTTTCCCCTATAGATATCTCAAAATTACTTGCAACATTAAGAGTTTTTCCTATTGTTTGATCAGACAAAGCAACTTCAATAAATGCATTACAAGTATCTTTTACAAAATTAAAATCTCTTGTTGGTGTCAAAGAACCAAGATTTAATTTCTTAATTCCCGCAGCAATTTGTGTAATTACTGTTGGAATTATTGCTCGAGCACTTTGTCTGGGTCCATATGTATTAAATGGTCTTAATACAGTGACAGGTGTGTTAAAACTCCTCCAATAACTAAGAGCTATTTGATCAGCTCCTATTTTACTTGCAGCATAGGGAGACTGGCCCACCAATGGATGATCTTCTGTGATTGGGACAAATTGAGCTGAGCCATATGTCTCAGAAGTTGAAGTATGAATTACTCTCTTAATGCCAAATTCTTTAGCTATTTGAACTACATTTAAAGTTCCATGTATGTTTGTATCAATGTAACTCGACGCAGCTACATAACTGTATGGAATAGCGATTAAGGCTGCCAAATGAAAAACTACAGTGCATCCTTGCATAGCATCTCTAACACATGAGGGGTCCCTAATATCTCCCAAAATCACTTCAAAATTATCTTTTAATTCTTGTGAGAATGAGTCTAGCCACCCCCAACTTCCACTGGAGTTATATAGACAAAATGCCCGAACTTTATAACCACTTACTACTAAAGTCTCTACAAGATGCGAGCCAATAAAACCATCTGCTCCAGTAACTAAAATAGTTTCATTTTTTAAATTCAAAGAGTCCACCCATCATCAATAATTAAATTTTGACCATTAATTGCTTTCGATCCTGATTCAAGCAAAAAAGCTATACAGGAAGAGATGTCATCAGGACTTAATAAGCCAATATTAGTACAGCTTTTTCTATATTTATTTATAAAAGTTGAGGGCTGATTATCCTTTATACCTCCAGGACTTATGCAATTAACTCTAATTGAATAATTTGCATAATATTTGGCAAGCCATTGAGTTATAGCAATTATACCAGATTTTATTGCAGTATATTCAAGTGGAGAGGTCATTTCCGTCCCCTCATAATGTTCAAATTTAGGGGCTTGGACTCCTTGAATTGAAGAAACATGTATCAAATCTCCTCCTCCATTATATTTAAAAAATTCAAGAACCTTTTGAGAAAATATAATGGCGCTTCCTAACTGCATAGTTAAATCTTTAAAGAGATTTTCTGATTTAATTTCTTCAAATTTAGTTCCCCAACCAAGAGACACTGGATAAGCACAATGAATAGCAGCATGAATACCTCCAAAAAAATCAAAAGTATAAGTGAGCAAAGCATTTATCTCGCTTTCCAAAGTAATATCACATTTAAAAAATGTCAATTTCCCTATTTTTTTTTGAAGTAATAAATCATATAGCTTAACTAAATTATCTTGATTAATATCTGCAAGAACGACATTAGCACCATTTTTTAAAAGTTTCTCAGCAGTAGCAGATCCTATTCTTCCTGCTGCACCAGTTATTATTACAACTTTATTTTTGAGTTCCATACTTAAGAATTATTTGATTGATTTTTAGAATTTTCATTCTTTATAAGTAACTGTGCAAGATTAAAATCAAATTCATTATCTATATCAATTGACCTTTCTTGAGGGATTAGAACACCATTAACATTACCAGACCACATATTATCTGAATTTAGAACATACTCAGGCAATGCCGCATAAGCAACTGTCGCGATATCGAAGCAACTTGGTGCTTCTTGTCTATTAAAAATTACTGAACTTTCTCCAACAAGTCTCAAATTACCTTTACTATCTTTTATGACCATATTAAACCAAGGATTTCTTCTTGCTTCTGACATAGTTATTACCAAATCTACATTGTCTTTTAGAGCATTAATTGTCCTTTGCAAATCAATTTTTTTTCTCAATGGTGAGGTAGGAGGTAAGCTCAAAAAACAATCAAATTCTCCATATTGTTTTTGTACATATTTAATTGCATGTTGCCAAGAGAGCCACTCTGGAGAATTATCAGAAGCCAAATAGCTTGGACGCCTAATAAGTTCAATATCATATTTTTCTGACAATTCCGCAATCTTTTTACTATCTGTAGAGAGAAAAATTTGATCAATTTCCTGCATTGATTTAGCTACAAGGATAGCCCTCTCAACAAGTGTTAATCCTTCAATTGGCAAAATATTTTTATTAGGAAGACCTTTTGATCCTCCTCTAGCAAAAATAAATGCTTTTATAGACTTCATGAATTTTCTAGATCTTCTTCTCGCTTAACAATTTTACAGTCTTTATTGTATCTAATACTCTTATTCCATCTTCAGTAGTACATATTGGATTAACATCACCTTTAATACAACTAAAGAAATGTTCAATTTCTCTCCCTAACCTACCTTTCGAATTATTTTCAAAATTAATTATGTTGAATTTTGAAAATTCGTCAATTAACTTGAGTTGATTATTGATAATATCCCAAGAAATTTCTCCTTTTTCACCGCGCAAATTAATAAACCTTTTTTCAGGTCTTGTACAAAAATTTAATCTGATACTAATTTGTACATTTTTTGATTTGGCAAGAATATAAGCTTGTTCTTCAACATCAGTTTTTAAAATATTTGATTTACAAAGATTAGCTCCTAAAATAGTCAGATCATCAAAAAGGAAATGAGCAAGATCAATTTCATGACTTAATTCTAATAAAACACCACCTCCAAGCTCAGAATTAGCAGATACAGTTTGACTATATTCTTTTCCCTCCCTCCATTTAGGCAACCAAGAACCACAATAAAAATCAGCTTCTAAAATTTTTCCAATTCGATTTTCTTTCATCATTCCATACAATACTTTAAGGCAAGGTTCATGCCGTAATAAATAACCTACTAAAACCAATGAATTCTTTGACCTTTCCCTTAGTAATTCAAGTTCATCAGATTTATTATTTAATGATCCAATGGGTTTCTCAACCAGTACAGGGATTCTTGATTTTGTAAAAGAGAGTGCTTGTTCAACATGATAAATTGCAGGCGAGGAAATTATTGCAGCATCTGGATCCCATGCCAAAGCTTCTTCTATCTTATAAAATGTTTTTTTTACATCTTTATTTATTTCTTTTTTATTAGAAGAAGACCTTAATAAAGAAATTTCAATTTTAGGCCAATACTTTTTTATTGTTTTTAGGTATTGTTTACCGATACTTCCAAATCCACAAATAATGATTTTATTAATAATTTTATTTGAATTTTTATTATGCATCAAAATTATCCCAAGTTTTTGAGGCTTCTTCCAAAGACTCTTTTCTACCGATATCTATCCAATATTCATGAATCGGGAAGACTAGAACTTTTTTATTATACGATTTAATTAATTTAAATAGATCAGGCATATCAAAGAATTTATCCTCTGGAATAAGAGATAATGTTTCAGGTTGAATTACATAAATACCAGTATTAATAAGTTTTTTATAACTTGGTTTTTCTAAGAAACCTTCAAGTTCCATACCACTTGTTTCTACGACACCAAAAGGTAATTTCATTTCATAAGAACGAACACATAAGGTAGCTGTTGAATTATTTTCGCGATGAAATTGAATTAAGGCCTTTGGATCAACTTTTGAAAGTACATCGCC
>MDTE01165012.1_pt1 | contig 14190 bp, 6 predicted proteins | sample 811231 | NCBI WGS metagenome assembly MDTE01 (sample SAMN05326651, study PRJNA326480) | marine metagenome | isolation source: seawater | place: Indian Ocean: Red Sea | collected 2010 | reverse complement strand
AGTGATCCATGAATGGAGGAAAGGATGTTAAAATTGGGCACGATAAACGCCCAGTATCCGTAGTACCATCAGATGAACAACCGCTATATAATATTTCAAACGGTGAACTTTTAACTGATGAGTTTGGGAATCCTCTTGTAACTGAAGTTGATCAATATTTTCTTGCAGATGCATCAGCAAAAAGATCAACTTCGGTTGTATTTCCATCAAGGCCAAAAGAATCTGAAACTAGAAGATTACTTCGAACAGTTGGTATTCAAACTGGAACTTATGGAGTTAACTTAGAGGTTAGTGTTGTAGTAACTAATGTTGGATATGGTACTGATAAACACGCACTAATTGTTAAACAATTTGGAGGAGGCATTGTTGGAGTTGGAACAACAACACCTGGCCAAGTTCATATTGCAACACCCACTACCACAACTTCAGGGGTAGTTACCTTACCAAATTTTCCAAACGCAGTTTATGTAAGAGTTATTGCAGATCAAGGTGGAGATAAGAAATACATATATTTTTCTGAAGATAAAATATTAAATATTGCGAACGTAGATGCTGGAGATAAAGTAGTTGGTCATGGAATTCCTTCAGGGACTATCGTTACTCATAAAAGTCCTGACAGAGTAGTTTTATCGAATAATGTAGTTGTTTCTGGAATAACGAGTGAGAGAGTAGAATTTATTGATGTTCAAGAGGCAGTCATTTCAAATGTAGATAATGTTTTAAAAGTCGCAGAAGTATTTCAAGAAACAAGTGAAGTTAGCACAACATTACTTGGTGTGAATCGTGCAGAGACACAACTAAGTTTATTTTCAAATGTTTCATCATAAGGATTAAATTCTGATGAATGGGAGTCTTTTAGATTTGATGACGGTACAAGTTTTAGAAGTTGGGATCGTAGAATTAACGAGCTATATGGTAATCGATATTTAAGTAGAACTAGTGAAAGAACTGTGGAATCCGCAATCATATTAGAGGCATTTCCACCTTCACATTCATATCCTTTTGGGCCAAAATTTGAAAAAATTGGACTTTATCAACCAGATCTATATTTACAATATCTGAATTTTATTAGATATGGAAATGATTTATATAAACTTTTCTCTGAAAAACTTTCTGGATATTCCACAGAATGGTTAGATAAGTTTTTGAATCCTGCAGATGTAACCCCATTTGGTGATGGAAGTGCAGTTGAAGTTTTTTATAGAAAAATTAGCACAAACCCAGATTCTGATCCCTCACCAGATGTTGGTGGTGATTATGACTATGCTTTTTCAAAGATTGATAAATGGACTGATACCTATAGAGATATTGCAAGAGGGTCTAATTTACAAGATCCAATTACGGGAGAATTTTTATCTTTTGCAAACTTAAAATTAAGATTGGGAAGTAGTTCCATAGGAACTGGTGAAGTAATAAGAAATATTTTTGATTCTGGTAATACAAGACCAGGATATTTCACTGATTATCGTAGATATAGTGTACTACAATCGAGAAGAGTTTTTAGATATCAACCAGGTAGAATAAGTGGATTTACTTTTGGATCAAGAGCATCCACAGAACCAGTTTCTGGTATGACTAATGAATGGGGAATCGCAAATAAAACAGATCAATACATGTTTAAGATATATGCTGGTCAGTTATCTATCGTTCGTAGAAGCACAATTCCATTAGAAAATTCTGTTTTAATTCGAAATGGATTAGATCCAACCACAACATTATCTGTCAATATTGATGGTACAAGTTATAATACTGTACAACCAGAAATTCCAAGTGGTGATCCGTTTGATGTTGATTCTACTGGTGAAGCAACTAAATATTGGACTTTAGATATACCGAGAGATAAGTTTAACGGAGATCCATTAAACGGAAATGGGCCATCTGGTTACACTATTAGACCAGAAAAAGTTACCATGTGGAAAATTGAATTTGGTTGGTATGGTGCAATTGGTGCAAGATTTTATGCTTACATTCCAGCTGGTGCGGGTGAGGCAAGATGGATAGTTGTGCATACTTTAGTAATTGAAAACTCTTTAGGACAACCATGTTTACAAGATTCATATTTTAGATTTAAGTATCAAGTTAATATTAGTAATACTGCAAGTATCAGAACACCTCAGTACATTTACAAATACGGTGCATCGTATTATATTGATGGTGGTGATGAAGGAACGAGTGAACAGTTTTCAACAACAACTGGGTTGGCACCAAAACAAATTAACAGAACAACAGAGTCACCATTAATTGGTATTAGACCAAAAGATTTTATAACAAACAGCACAGGTGTGGAAATTGCAAATAGAAAATTAATAATACCCACAAAGATGAGTATGTCATCTGATTCTTTAACAGAAATAAAAGTTAAAACATGTAAAGCTTGTCCTGGTTATGGTCACGTATTTACTCCTGGTGTTAAAACAACAATAAGTGGTAGAACTATGAATATATCATTTGCTGATGGAAACACAATCGATACAGTTGGATCTGATTCATACTTCACTGAAAATGATATAGGAGCAAAAATAATTGCACCATCATTGTTTAATGCTTATATTACAAGTGTTAGTGGTGATCCTGGTGGTGCTCAATACGCTGGCCCAAGAAGATATACTAGTGCAAAAATATACGGATGGGGTAAGGGATTAGATAATTATCCAGATATTTCTTTGGAGAGACAAATTGGTGGAACAAACTCTGTAATCGATTATGCTGTAACCAATACTCTTACAGGTGTTAGTGGAAGTGAAGTTGCTGCAGTTGGAACTGGTGCATATCCACATGAAATCCGTTTGAGTAATTATGATGTTCACTTCGCATCAAAATATCCAATATACGGATCTAAAATTGAAATTCAATTTATAAATCCTCGTAACAGAGATGGTATCACATCATATAGAGGTGATACACATTGGGCAGATTTTATGATAGGATTGACTGATAAACAACCAACCATAGGTGGAAATTCTTTAAATGGGTGGGATTCCACTGTTTTACCTTGGACTGATTATCAAGGAATTGGTGATAATGGTGGATCACCTGCTATTGGAGTTGGACTTACAACTATTTTACCAGACACTGAAATTTTATTTGGAGAAAGCACTCATACATGGGCTGGAATGAATGAAGATGGATATGAATATGCTGAAGCATGGGCTCCAACTGATATACAAGTTAGAATGGGTATTGATACACGAGTACCAACAGTACCAAATCCAGGTGGTGGTAGATGTTCAAGAGCAACATTTCAGATAGCAAGTCCTACTGCAATCAATGAAAAAGGTGCTACACAAATTCAATCATCTAATCCAGAAAATTTATCAATTACAAATGATTCATCAGGAATTTATTATTTAAGAGTAGAGGGAATTTTTGATGCAACCATTACTGACTGGGTTGGTGGCGAGGTTGTTTACCGTGATCCAAATGATCCAAATAATTATGTCATTACAGGCACAGGAGCGAATACTGTTAAATATCAATTAACTAATAGACCAGCTGGAAGTCCACACGCATCATCCTCAGATAATCCTCGTGCCCCTTTAAGTTTTACTGATTCGGGAGTTACTTACTCTTATATCAAAATAAGTGGTGATATTGGACAAACCTCTGATATAACAGTAATGGGAAGACCAGTTACATTATCAGCAAGAAGATTATCGGGTAAGAATCCTTTGACTGGAATAAAGTCTAAGTTGTTTAAATTTGATCCATTTCCCCTTTATCTTGTAGGTAAGTTAATGGATAACTAAGCAATAAATAATATATCAATAAAAGAAACTATTGGAGAAGATCAGTTGACAACATCTCCTGAATTGGCAATTACGAGTGGATCTGTGGGTCAAATAGACAATGCCTCTGGTAATGCAGTAACAGACGGAACACCACCTACTAATTTTAAATCAGTGAAAAGATTATCTTCATCTGCAGTTGACACTCAAAATGAAAGAAAATTAAGAGTGCAAAACACCGTAACAAAAGATATCTTTTATCTTGGTGCTAACAGTACGCAAGAAATTGATATGTCTAAAATATTTGGAGCTGATCGAAATGTTATTACTCCAGATAATTTGAACCTTGAAGCTACATTTATAACTGCAAAAAAACTTGATGGCGACTCTTCTAATAATACTGGAAGCGTTCAATTAACTCTTAACTATAAGGAACAATAATGGCACTTACCAATCCTAAAATATTTGGTCTTAATATTAAAACAGAGTTGGCTGATGTTCGTAATAAAAACGCAGCACTTCTTAATCTTGGAATTAATCCCCTTGATTTAGAAATAATTAAAGGATCATCTAACGCAGGAATGTCTCGTTATGATTGGTTTAGTTTTTCTCGTTTAGAAAAACCAATATATAAAAATTTGACTAGATTTTTAGGTGAATCAAATATTTTTAACTCGATATTGACTGATCGTGCAGGAACAGATCAAACTTTATTTGGTAATTTAGATATTAATGGATCTTTAAGTGGTAGTTCAATTCGATATCGTTTTTTGAAAGATGGTAATCCTGGTAAATTAGCAGATATATCAACATCAAGAGTAAGTGCTTGGAGTTCTTCAGATCCAAGAGCAAATGACAACGATTTGGATGTACAAAAATTAGCAAGAATTTCTTATGGAGCTAGAGTTAGTGTTATATCTGGTGGACAATTGCAATTCGAACAACAATCGACTGTATCTAATTTTACTTACGATGGTGTTCAATACACTGGGCCAGCAGGACAAAGTAGATTACAAACATCTTTAGTTCCAGAAGTAAAAGAATTTGATTCTGAAGTTCCTACTTCTAAAATTAAATGTAATATAAATGGAAATCCAGTATTTTTATATGCAATGAAAGGTATACCTTTGACTTTCAAAGGATTTTTTAGAAATTTAGATGCCAAAGTTGATATAGATTATTCAGAAGGCGGTTCAATTTCAGCTAGTTGGAAAATAGTCGAGACTGGTAATACAAACAGATTTGTAAATTTTGTAAATCAAGGAACAGGAGAATCAAAAATTTCTTTTAGATCACCAGTTTCAAGAGAAAGATTTATAAAATTTTATTACAATCCAAAACATATTCTGACAATTCAAATAAGAAATTCAAATATTAGAGAACTTCCACCAACAAGATTAGAAAATTGTACCTCATTAGACTTTGCATATAATCAACTTAAAACATTTCCTAATTTTGCTTTTATAGCAAATAAATTGTCAACACTTTCATTGATGAGAAATCCCTTCTATTTGAGTGATAATGAATTTGAAAGAAAATTTAATAACCTCATTTTAGATAAATTGAAAACTACTTCAGGTTCTGGTGGTCATAGTAGTTTAGCAACATTAAATATGGAAGGCACATTTCCTGGAACAATTGAAAGACATTTAATTCCTTCAAAATTACCTAATTTAGTTTCTTTAAATTTTTCTAGAGGTGGAGGAACTTATTTTCGTCCTGATGATAGGGCAGATAATGGTATTCAAAATTCTTTAGGGGTTGTCGCAAATATAGGCACTGAATCATTTTGTCCCGATGTGCCTAATGGAGTTACTAATTACAGTATTCGAGTTAATGATTTTAGAAGTGTGGATTTAAATGCATTTTCACCTAATTCTGCAGATAATGCGGTTACTGTTGCAAATACCAGTGCTTCTGATGGTTCTGTATCAACTGGAACCACAGCACTTCCAAGTGGATCCTATTCATTTAAAAAAGCACCAAACTTAACTAATTTAGATGTTTACCATAATTATTATTTGGATGATGTTCAGACTAGAACAGATCCAAGTGATTCAAATACAGAAAATTATGATTTAGCAAGTAAACCCAATTTAATAACTGTAGATTTTGGTGTTACAAATTTAGCAATACCAAATATGCAAGGTGCGTCTTCTTTGCAAGCATTTAGACAAGTTTATTCAAGAGGTGGTGCTAAAAATCCTCTTGTAAATGGAACTTCTTATCTATTTTCAAATTGTAATGCGTTAAAAGTTTTAACTTTTTATGCAACTGGTTTAGGAGAAATAAATTTTCCTAAAGGTGGTTTTACAAATGCATCTTTAGAAGATTTAGATTTAAGATACACTGGTGTCAAAGGTGGAGAACCTGGAGATGAGAGTGAGGTTATTAAGTTAAACACATTTTCTAGTTGTCCAAATATAAAAAATATTTACATTGATTCAGCTAAGTTATTAGCACAGGAAATAAACGTTGATGCGTTTAAACAAAATCCATTACTTCGTTATTTTTGGATTCGTTCTAATAACAGAGTAACTGGGACTTTACCTGATTTTGGTGCTAATCCTAATCTACAATATCTTAATATAGAAAGAAACGATTTCACTGGTGCTCTACCTAGTTTTGGAAGTAATGGAAACATCCATTATGTAAATATTCAACATAATAGGTTTGCAGGACAAATTCCAGCTTTTACTAATTTATCTAATCTCCGTCATTTGTACATGAATAATAATAGTTTTACATTAATTGGAGAACCTAATAATTTACCTAATTTGTGGTACTATTATGCTCATAACAACCAACTAACAGGACAAATACCAGATTTTACTACTTGTACCAATTTAAGATATTTGACTTTGTATAACAATCAACTTTCAGCATACGCATCAGGTTCATTTAAAAGTCTATATAAAATTAGATATTTCGATCTATCAAACAATAATTTAAGTCAAACTGCTCAAGATAACATAATATTTGACCTTTATGATAATTGGAATGCGATAAAGCGTGGTGGAGTGACTATAAATTTAAGAGGAAATCAAAATAATATTGGTGTAAATGAGGTTCCCTCTGACGATGCAAAAGAAAAAGCTCTTATTTTAGTTGCAAATGGTTGGAATATTACTGTAAATGGAGGACTAACATAATGGCAATTCAAAACCAAGGATTTAGAAGAGATTTAAATTTATTAGAAACAGAAGATGATCGGAATGCTTTCGATAACCTTGCAGGTGCAGGAACTAATAAAGATATTTCATTTATACAAAATAATTTAAGAAATACATCTAGAATTCCTTTTTATGAAGTTGATTCTGACGGATTCTTTTCAACTGCTAATGATAGAGTTCTTCAAGTGAGTAGTATTACGGCTAACGGAGTGATTGATAATGATGGAAATAAATCAACAACCATACAAGTAGCATTAACCAATCCTTTTTTAATAAAGTTTGGTGATTTAATTAAAATTACTGGTGTTACTGGTTCTGGAGCAGAGGTTGTAAATGATAACTTTACAGTTACAGGAGCTTCAAATGATTTAAAAACTTTTAGTTTTAGTAAAGTAGGATTTGCTCATACTGAGACATACACATCTATGTCTGGAATAACTTTTTCTATATTTTCTTCAGATGTTTTTTCATTCACTAAAGATGATGTTGTGAACATAAGTGAGGAAGTTAAATTAACGAGTTCAGGAGCAACGCTTTTTTCACCAAATACTGATTATTATGTAAGTGAAACAAATGGTTTAACTAAATTTAAATTATCAACAACTCCTTCAACTGTTGGTTTCAGTACAGTAATCATAACTGGTGGAGCATCTTTAACTCCAGATAATTTTATTTTTATTCGAAAAGATCCTGTTCATCAAGAACAAATTATTAATTACATTAAACCTGAAATTCAAGATCCTGATTTTAGTTATTTGGATGGTGAAACTGTAAATGCAGCGATGGATATCACTCAAGCAAACATAGAGTCTGCTGAATATTTCATGGGTAAGAAATATCGAGGAGACGCAGATACAACTGTTGATGATGAACTTAAATTTGAAGGTTCTGTGGTTATAAATGACCCAAATAATTATAACAATGCTTCTGATAAAGTTCTTGGTAAAGATACAACTCAACCAGACAGAAGATCACCTGGCGTTTATATTGGAGATACTCGTGCATTCTCAAGTGATAACAATCCTTGGAATAAAGTTGGGACTGCGTTAACCACATCCTCAGATGAAGTATCAATTGGTGAGTTAGCTTTTCTAGATGGAACTAATTCAATGAGAATTACTGGAATCGACAATGATGTATCAACTGTAGATCCTGCTGTAGTTGCATCTTCATTCACACATAAAATTCCAGTCAAGATTCAGGATGCAAACGGAAATCAAGAATCTTATTTTTTACTTCTAACTCAAAACTAAAATTAATTTTCAATCCCAAAAAAGTCGAAAAAAAATTTCGGCAAAAATTTGACTGAAAACCCTTTTTAAACAGTTGTTGCTAATATTTTATAAACCACTCCATTTGGTGTTTGAATATCAATTTTACGATTTACCGTATCTGAAGGATTTGCATCTTGTGCATTTGAATTTGTGTCTTGTATAATTAATGAATCAAATATTAAATTTCCACCAACTAACTGAAAGTTTGGATATGTAGAGGTTGTATTTAAACCCTCTTCAGATGCATCGAATGGTGGTGATGTATCTGTTGGTGGACAACATAGTTGATAATCTTCATTTTGTTGAGAAACATTTTCATTCGATACTGCAGTAAATTGTGCACCAGTTGGCAGTGGTCTTGTAATTCCACTTTCTAATGTTATGACATTGTTTGATGAATTGACAGATGCAACTACTATTCCAGCTGAGGCAGTTGTATCTGTGGATGTAGTAAAATAAGATCCTTGAAGTTCCCAACCTTGTGCAACACCATTAAGATCATTTACTTTAACAGTAGTAATTCCAACTGGTTGAGTTGAAGAAACATTTGAAATCAAACATCTTATTTTTGGGCCTGATGCTGTTGTATTGAAACGATCACAGAAATTTTGTATACTATTATCTTTTAATCCTCTTGATTGATAGATGTAAACATCTTGAGATGTAAAGGACTGTTTTAATGGGGTTGATGTGTCTAAGGTTAAACTAGTAGTGCTATTTACAGTATCAATTATAGTGTAAGAATTAAAATCTGACAAATTACCAATTGCAACCATTCCAGATTGAACATCAGTATCAATAGTTGTGGGGCCTTGAGTTGATGCTTTAAGTGCTGGAGTTACGTTAGATAATGTGGTTCCACTTCCATCACATGTTATTTTTTTAACAAATCCACGATGATCAATAAATTTTAAATTCTGAGTTCCTGTTCCTGTAGCTGCATTATTTACAACTATAAAATGATTAGGAGTAATTTGTTCTACTATTGTATCTTCTGGAATATTAGTCCCAAAAACATAATTACCAATTTCAATACTTCCTGTCGGATCCATGCCTATAATTTTTGAACCATTCGTAAGTGCTCCTGGTCTTGAATCTACTCTTGTTATTTTTGCTAAACTTTCCTTTACTTTATATTTAAGATCTATTTTATTGGTAGATTTTAATCTAGTATATTCATTAAAACTAGTTCTACTTCCAATTCCTTTTCCTAGAACAGTCCCACCAAATAAAACAGATTCATCATAATACTTGTTAAAAACACCTTTTACTCCCTCACTAAAATCATAATCTGAAGGATATAGATAACGAAAATGCAAATCATTGAGTTCAGAAGACTCTGGTGGCATGTGATGTATCGTTATATGTTTTTGAAGATTTCTAATTTGGGTTTCTAATGTCGTATCACCAGTCGCTACTTGTGGATGAAAATAACGAATTCTTATAGGATATTTTTCAAAAGCTGTAAGAATTTGACTATCAAAATCTTTTCTTACCTCCGTTCCAAAATGTCTATTAAATGTAACATCATTATTTAAAGTTCCTGTTACAGAATTAGTCTGTCCACTAATTGGTGTCAAGGTAATTACACCAGTAGTATCGTCAATAGCATCCACAATTGGTGTTAGTCCACCTGTAGAATCAATATTTGATCCACTTACTGACATTCCAATTCCAACAGTTTGTGTTCTATTAACTGCAATTGTAATTTCATTACCAACGCTACCTGTTGCTGCAATTGTTGTGGTCATACCAACTCTTGCGTATGAAGTGTAAGTTTCAACACCTGCTGATACAGATGCAGCTGTTTGTTTTTTATCATCATCTTCAAAATATCCATCAGTTGCAAAATCAAAAGTATAGAGTCCAGTAGAAGAAACTCTAAACCTAGTTTTTCCAGTTATTCTTGGGATATAATACCCCTCCCATTTTACTCCCGTATTGGCTTTTACAGATTGTGGGTGAATTTTTGCAGAATATCTAAATTCTCCATGCTCCCAAAAATTGTCACCAGTAATTTCACCCTGAGATGTAGACTCCAAGAAAACATTTGATTCGAATTTATTTGGATCTAGAGGATTTCCTGTGCTAAAATTATTATAAGGAAAACTTGTTAGTGTTGTAAAATTTATTTGATCATTTTGATAATAGTTAGCAGTTAATCCATTTCCACCTGCAAATCTAGGATTTCCTGAAAATATTTCAAATTTATCAAGTCTGTTTTGATATGTGATTCGAGGGTCGTATGCTACAGTTTCTCCAGTTGGAACAGTAATTTTTACTGAACTCCCTATTATATTTTGATAATTATCAGTTTCTAAACCTCTTGCAAAAATATTTTTTATAGAATTTAAATCGCTTACAATAAAATTTTCACCAGGTGTGTCAACTAAAGAATCTAAAAGGTTTTCTAATCCTTGAGATGAACTAGATAAATCTCCAAGATCTTGATCTCTTCTGATACCTATTTTTCGATATGATTTTGATAGTAATGGACGTGATATTGGATCACCTGCTGGATTAGAGGGGTATAGTGCCATTATAGTTTTTTAAATATTTATCCGATGAGGTATCCTTCAAAGAATCTATAAGCATTCCTTATAGTGGCATTTGTTCCACCATCTTGATTAACTCTTACCTGCATAGTTTTACCAGCAACCATATGAAATATTCCTGAATTTTCAATTGTGGCATAACTACCACCACTTGGTCTGGGCATCATTCTTTCTCTACCTGCAGTGGTACCGTCGTAAACAAAGTCCATGAATATGTAATTAAAGTTTGTGAAATTACTACTAAACATTGCAGTCGCATGGAAGAAATACTTTCCTGTCACAGGTGCAGTAAATGCACTGGTTCCTGCAGTTGGATCGTAATTACTACCAACATCAAATATTTCATCTGTATAATCAACAGGATTTTGTGGGTTTGTATGAGTAGTGTTTCCTCTTGCACAGAATGAAGGTGTATAAGGTGCTAAGAACTCACCATCACCAGTAAACTCAAATTTTTGATTACCTGGTGAGTGAATATTTGTTGCCTGTGCTCCGTAATGTAAATTTAAACTATTTCCTTTCGCAGGCCCGTCAGGTGAAATACTCCATACGTTATAAGAACTTGTAGTTGGGCCTTGAACAAAGACAACACCATATTCAGGATGATTCGCATCATCATATGTACTTGCGAGCATTAATCCTGTAAGAGCTCCATGATTGCTCATTCCAACACGATCATTATTATACATTCCATGTCCACCATCGAAGGTATGACCACCAACTTGGAACCTATTCATAGGACTTTGAGTATGCATGGCGATCTTACCACCTGCTTTTATGACCATCTTACTATCATTCTTCTCTACATCACTCAGATCTCCAGCATTATCCATACAGAAGTGTAAATCTCCTCTACACCAACCACCAGCTGGATCAAATATGATTGCACATTTTCTTTGATTAGTTCTAGAACCACCAAGGTAAATGTTTGTATTATCAACGTTTCCATCAGTTGGTCTTACATGAAGACCATAATTACTTCTAATATCTACATCTGCAATTGTACTAGCACCTGTATCATAATTGAAGGCGAGTTTACCATCTGATGTGATGCGAAGTCTTTCTGATGTTCCATATCCTGCAGTAGCAGTTTGGAGTGAAATAAATCCTGTAGTTCCATTATTTTCATTGTTCTTGATGAATAAACCACCAGATTTGTATTTTACAATATCAGCAGATGTTGTTCCAGTCTCATCACTTTGAGCTGTAATTAATCTCAAAATAGCACCAGAACTAGTTCCTATAGCAGTATTTTGAACATCTAGATATCTCAAATCAGCAATTGTTTGACCAACTCCAACATTCACGTTACCACTCTCGTTGATGCGAACTCTTTCAGTCGTATCTGTAGCAAGAATTAAAACATTATCAGAGTGTTGATACTTAACATATCCAGCATTTGCAGTTGTATCTGCAAATCTTAATTCACTTATGCCTGAAGTTGCGTCGGCTGTTATTGTTAACGAAGTGAATGAGTCGGATGTGTTTCCAAAAGTTGCTGATTTTTGTGCAGTGATAACACCAGTTTTTGCGATGCTAAGTGCATCTATCCAAGTTATTGCTGCATCAGCACTAACTGAACCAGTTACTCTTAAATCTATCTGTCCTAATGCCTGTTGTATTTGACTTGCACCTGCTTTTGTTGCTGCTGCCTTCCATTCACTATTAAAATAAGCATTACCTGATAAATTTACTTGATCTGCAACACCCCATAGAGTTGCTTGGGAAGTTCCTATTGTTAATCCATGACCAGTACTCCATGTATCAGGTACAATATTACCAATTCCAATTTGGCCATCTGAGTCGATGCGAAGTCTTTCTGTAGGTGACGCTGAACCATCTTGACTTGTTTTAAATTCAAGACGAGTTGGCATGTCAGTTGATGAATTAACTGAACCATCAACCCTAGCCTCAATTGTAGCACCTTGATTGTAAGAATTACCACTAGTATTGTATCCTCTAAAATCAATTCTTCCTAAACTATCATCATCTGCTACGATGGTATTACTACCAATTGTAGCATTCTTACTTCTGTAGAACGATAATCTACCACCATTATCTGCACTTGTAGAATACGAATTAATATCTATCGCATCAGCACCAGTCGTAGATACTTGTAATTTTCCAGAGTGTAGTGCATTACTATGATTAACACAAATGACTCCATTTGAGTCGATGCGAAGTCTTGGTTCTGATGCTGTATATAACTCTAAATTACTTCCACTATCATAAACAATTTTTCCACCATCAGGATCACTTACATCTCCTAATTCAAGATATGCTGCATTACCATCAGCAGAAGTTACTCTTACTAAAGTATCATTAGGACTTTGTACGTGTAATTCCGTTTGGGGGTCAGGAGTTCCGATACCAACACTACCATCTGCTTTTATATTAAATCTGTGTTTATTATTAACTTGATCGTAGATAAAGAAATCTATACTACCATCATTTTCTTTATTACTTCCTACATTATATTTTGTTGAACCAGCACTTTGGAAAGAAATACTCGATTGTCCATTAGTATTTGTGTTGTTTAGAACTAACGGTTGGTTTTGATTAGAAGTCATAACTGTCTGACCATTAGATTTAATCTGAAGTCTTTCAGTTCCTTGTGAATGGAAGAAGTGAGATCCACTAGTATTAACAAAATACTGAGCAGTCATTATACCAGCTGGTGCTCCACCTGGATCTGTCTTTCTAAAGTTTAATCCACCAATATTACTTGCAGTTCTTCCACTACCAATTGTTATATCAGCAAATTCAGCATCATAAACTTCTAATTCAGAATGGGGATTATTAGTTCCGATACCCACATCACCATCAGATGCGATGCGAAGTGCTTCCGTATCAGCAGTCTCAAATATCATCGCATTATCATTTGAATTAAATATAATTGTTTCTCCAGTTGAACCAACAGCATTAGCAATTTGAGAGGCATTATTACCACTGTTAATAAAAAGTCCTACATTATCTGCAGAAGCACCTGTGCCCTTAAACACAGCTTTTGTGAATCCATCCGCACGAACATCTAATTTTTGTGTTGGAGTATCAGTTCCAACACCAACATTACCTTCATCATCAACTGTTAAAACATTTGTCCCACCATCATATAGATTTAAGATGTCTGCTGTTCCACTTTGAGTGATTGCAACACCTACAATAGTATTACTACTTGCACCAACTGCAATTCTATCTACACCAATTAAGTTTGTATCAAGTGTAGTAGTTGTTCCTTCGACTGTTAAATTATTAGTTACTTTTAAATCATAAAATGTTGAGATACCGCTACTATTCTCCATCGGCCCAACAAAACTAGTGGCGGTGATAATTCCAGATGATTTAATATTGTGGGTGTGTACATTAGATAATGTATGAATACCTGCACCAACAATTTTAGTGAACGCCATATAACTTTGACTTTTTTACTATTTAGTGTATAATATATAATATACCTGTTATT
>MDTE01088715.1_pt1 | contig 14190 bp, 14 predicted proteins | sample 811231 | NCBI WGS metagenome assembly MDTE01 (sample SAMN05326651, study PRJNA326480) | marine metagenome | isolation source: seawater | place: Indian Ocean: Red Sea | collected 2010 | reverse complement strand
TAATTATTCCAGCTCGCCTAAATCTACCTAAAGAAAAAAAGATTTTTTTTATAAAAAAAATTAGGATTTTTTTAATTTTTATTTTCATTTAATTAACTAAGTTTTTGATAATGTATTATAAATTATATTTTTTCTCAATGTGTACTCTTAGCTGATTTATATCATCGACTAAAATTGTATTTTTTGGAAAAACATTTGAATGCATATTTTTTATTCCAATAAAGTTAATCAAATTTGATTTTGCAGCATTTAAATCCGACAATGCATCACCCACAAATAAAAATTCACATAACTTAAATTTGTATATCTTTAAAATTTTTTCAACAATATCACCTTTTTGCTTAGGTGAGCCAAAGACACCCTGAAAGTAATGATTTAATTTTTTTCTCTTTACAATTAATTTAACTTCATTTTCTGGAGTGGCTGAAGCAATAAAAAGTTTCAAATCTTTACTATATTTTTCTAAAAATTTTTCGGTCCCATTTATTAATGGTGCATCTAGGAGTTTATCTAAAATTAAATTTGAAAATTTATTTGATAAATCATTTCCAATTTTATTATTGAACGGTTTATTCAGGAATGTTCTCTCAAACATTTCAAATTTTGAATTCCTTGATTTGCCCAAATTTTGATTATGATAATTTAATACTTTTCTAGAAATTTCTTTTCCATAATGGCTATATAATTTCACAAATGCATTAGCTTTAATGTTATTTGAGTCAATTAATGTTCCATCAAAATCAAATATAATAACTTTAAGCTTATTATTATTTATAATAGTCAATTTTGATTATCTAATTCTTCAATTAAATTTAATAAGCCTTGTCCAAGATCAATATGCGTTGGAGGTATATATTTCTGTCCAATTTTACTCTGATATGAATAAGGCGTTCTTATGTAATGACCTTGATCAAATTGTTTCTCCACGACTATGTCTGTTTCTTTTTTGCCCATAATTTCAGCTAAAATTTTTAGCATATCCATTACTTTTATTATTTCCTGGCCTGTAATAATGAAACTATTATTGAGGAAATCATCACTTAATGCATAAACTGAAGCACTGGCAGCATCGAATACATGGATATATTCCCTCATTGCTTCAGAGTCACCTTTATAAATAATTTTATTAGACTTTAGTGCCTTACTGATAATTCTATATATGTTATTTGTTTCGTCTGACCTAGGACCATATAAAGAGCCAAATCGTAAAATTGTATAATTTAGATTAAATGTTTTACTGTATTCCTCAATATAAATTTCTGATGCTTGCTTGCTACATCTGTAAAATCCACCCTCTCTACTATATACATAAATTGAACTTGCAAAAACAAATCTTTCAACGTTAAATTTCCTACATGCTTCCAATACATTTACATTACCTAAAATATTTACATTAATTGAATCTATTGGATTTTTAGTCAATTTATTTAAATCAGCTATCGCTGCAAAATTATATACTATATGGTTTCCTTTTATGGCATTTTCTAAAGCCTTTTTATCAAGTATATTACCTAAAATAAATTTTTGTTCTTTTAACTTCCATTTTGTTTCAAAACAATCGAATATAGTAACATTAAAGCCTTTCTCGGACAACTTGTCAGCTACATGGGAACCTATAAAACCACTTCCTCCAATTACTATTGCACTTTTCATTTTAAAGCTTGCATTTTAAATTCTGTTAAAGGAACTTTGTTTAAGAGCTTTAGACCTGATAAATATCTTACTGTTTCCTCAGTTGCTTCAATTTCCATTCTTGTTCTACAATCCTCTGACATTGAACCCATATGTGATGTTAGAAGGCATCTGTCTATTTCTATAAGTGGGCCCTTATAAGGCTCTTTTTCAAAGACATCTATTGCAACCCCACTCAAATAACCATCCATCATAATATTATAAAGATCATTTTCATTTATTATTCCACCCCTTGATGTATTTATTAACAAAGCATCCTTTTTCATCATCAGTAACTCTCTTTTTGAAATCAAATTTTTTGTTAAATGTGTTAATGGAAGATGCAAACTAATTAAATCTGCATTTCTAAAAATATCTTCTTTAGTTGTCCACTTAACCTTCATCTCTCTATCAATTTCGTGATTAGGAGCTATGTCATTTAATAATATTTCAGGAGTGCCAAAAGCTCTTGTTCTTCTGAGAACTCTTAAGCCTATTCTACCCACACCAATTATACCTAATTTTATTTCAGAGAGTCTTCTACCAAATATCCTATCCCATTTTCCATTATGCATATTTAAATTAGATATATGTACTGACCTTAAAAGCGAAAGCATTAAGCCCAGTGTTAATTCAGCGACTGCAGGTGCAGGTGCATCTGGTGTATAGCTAACCTCAATATTTCTATTTTTTGCTGCTGCCAGATCAACACTATCTAAACCTATACCTACACGTGAAATATGTTTTAATTTATTTGCTTTACTTAATACATAATCTGTAATTGGTTCAGTGCCAGCAATCAGCGCGTCTACATCAACAATGTACTTTGCTAGCTCCTCCTCAGTGAATTTTTTGTTCAAAGGGTTTATTGTATAGTCAATCGACTTGTCTTTTAGTAGCTCAAGTGGAAATCTATTTTTTTCTCCAAAAGGAACTGTTGAGATTAAGATTTTTGCCATGAATTTCCTTAATTAAAATTATTAAATTATATCTTTACTTTCAAAAACTGTTTTATTACCCCACTTTTCAGCATACCAATTAGCTGTATTTTCAATTGCGATTTCATTACTTAATCCATCATTTAAAAAGTAATTTATTTTTTTAAGAACTTCACCTTTTCTTTTATATCCTTGGCCATCCCTAAAATAGTTTAATTCATAAATTAATTCACCCCAATTACCAAATTCATTATCTTGTTTATTATATTTAAAATATTCATTTACTCCAACTATAAGATCTCTCCAATTTTTAAAAACTACTTTGTCTTTTTTTAAATCACTTAATATGCTACCTGGGCAACCCTCTCTATCTATTAATAAAGTTGGAATATTAAAAGAAGCACATTCTATAGCGGCTGTACCAGAACTTAAATGAGCATGAACACACACATCAGATGCAAAGCCAGCTAATAAAGCAGGCTGTAAACTTGTATGCCTCCCACTTTTACCTAATAAAATACACCTCCCAGTATCTATTGAAGACTTCAAAAGACCAGAAAACTTCTCAAGTCTTCTATTTAGGTGCTTAATATTTTTTGGTTTTAAAATAACACCTAATTTTTCGTTTAATAATAACTCTTCAAGTATAAATCTATAGTTATCTATTTGTAATTCATCTCCAGTATGGAATCTAGAATCAGAATTGGAATTTTCATCAAAAACTGCAATTATGTTTTCTGCACCGTTATTATTAAGCTTTTTCTTAATTAACTTAGATTCTTTCCTTAAGATATTTATTCCACTGTCTTTTGTTATACCAGTTATAAAGTAATATCTAGATAAGCTCCTTTGCTTAATTTGGTTTTCAATACTAAATTTTGAATAAGACAAAAAGATATCACAAATAGCCTGACTATCCTGAAATGGAAAGCCGTTAAATGCAAGTTGCCACATTAAAGAAACTCCATTTCTATTTTTTAAAACATCGTGTATAACCATATGACGGTTATCAAAAAAATTCCAAGACACCCAAGTTTTAATATTATATTTATCAAATATTGAATTCCATTCTGAATATAACCTTTTATAGTCAAAAATTAGACTCTTAACCTGTTCTTTATTTATTAATGATTTATTTTTTAAACTATGATTTATGAAGAATTTAAATTTTGAAAATTTAAATGGTGGCGTTATAATGTTTAATTTATATTGTATTAATATCTTTTTTTCTTTTTCACTATTTGTCTCGTAGCAAATATCAGAAAGGTTTATTCCTGAGTTCAGTGCCCAATTAAAGTCTGAGTTCAAGCCATTATTTTTAAAATTAACATCCCCCCTTCCATCATATAAAATTTTATATCTTTCTTTATTATAAATGCTTTTTGTAGTTTTTTTTGATCTTATTCTTGAAAAATTCCAGTTGAAAAAAAGTTCATAAAGTTTACTGTTTAAACTTAGTATTTTAAGTATTTTATATTTTTTTTGTGTCAAGTTTTGAACTAAATTAGAAATTTTACTAATTTTGATTAGTTTGATTTTAAATTTTCTAGCTGTTTTTTCATAAAAATTAAACCATGGTCTTTTATAAACTACAAAGTTAATTTCACCTTCTAAATTATTTTTTTTTGCATACCAATTTATTACGTAGATTAAATATATAAAATGAGATGGTGATGATTTATCAGAAATACCCCCTCCTTGAATACCTCTCATAACAAAATGCTCTAAATTATGGAAATAATTTGATTTTGAACCTATTCTTATTTCATTTTTATTTTCTATTTCTTTTACGAATGATAATAAATCAAACCTATCAATTCTGAGTCTTACTAACTCGCCGTTCATCTTAATATCTATTAACTTAAAATTTAGTTTTTTAGGTTCAAATTTTCGTATTAAGTTTAAGACCTTAGAAAAAGGTTTAATATTTATACTAGTATCTATGTAATAGATTTGATTATAGTTTTTTTTATAATTCAAAAAAAAACTGTAAAAAAGAGACTTATACCCAATATTCTCTATAAATAATACGTCTTTCATGGATTTAAGCAGGATATTCCCTTTTACCAACAATTGAGTCACATAAAATTGTTAGCCATATTTGATGAGTGTTTTCAATAATATTATAAGATTTACTATTAACCCAAAAGTTTAAGTCACCTAATTTTTTCAAAGGATTATCTATATCGAACCCGGTAAATGTAATTAATTTCATTTTTTTCATTTTTATAAATTTTGCAGCATTAACCATATTGCTTGATTTTCCACTAGAAGAAATTAAGATAATTAAATCATTTATATCTGAATAATATTCTATAGATTTCACTAACCAATTTTCATATCCAAAATCATTTGAAAAACATGTTATCAAATTAGCTTCATTAAAATTTACTGTTCTTATTTTTGCTTGTTTTGTAAGATCTATAGAAATATGACTAGCTATAGAAGCACTTCCTCCATTTCCAGCAATTATAACTTTTGAATTAAGACTTTTAGTTTCATTTACTAAATCTTGTAATTTTAAAATTTCATTTGAAACGTCTTTATCAAGAGTGTTTTTATATTCCACAATATAATCTTTTATAAATTTTCTTGTCATCTCTCAAGTTTCATTGATTTTTATAATTAAAAATTTGCTCTGCAATAAAAAAATCAAATTTTTCATCTATATCCTGTGCTTCAAATTTTTCTATTTCAAATATATAAGGATTATCTCCTATTCTATTATTTGAAGATAGAAAACTTTTTCTTTCAAAAATATAAATGCATGAATTTTCCTCATACAAAGGTGGCAAGTCCTGTGTTCTAGTTAATATATTCTTGTCATGGTTTATTGGCTGTCCAGAAAAACTCCATAATCTATTTTGAAACTTTGTACATGAGAAAAGAGAGTCATTTTCTGGAAATTTTCTAAAAAAACATTCAATAGCTTTATCGATAGTTGTACTTTTTATTAATGGATTAGTTGAATGCGTCTGAATAAAAAAATCACCTTTAATTTTTGATAAATCATATTTAATAATTTCATTCATAGAAATATCATCTTTTATTAAGTTTTTAGGTCTGTCTATTAAAATTACTTTTTCATGATATTTTTTACAATATTCTTTGACCACATCTGAGTCAGTATTTATGTATATATCCTGAATGAATTTTGAGTTCTGGAGTGAATTTAACACATGAGTGAATAATGGTTTACCGTTTCCAAAAGGTTTAAAGTTTTTGTTAGGAACCCTTACTGAGACATGTCTCATTGGTACTAATGCGTTTATTTTCATTTAATTTACCAAATTAAATATTAAATTCTTGCTCATATTCATATGATATTTCATCAAGGACCTCCATTGCTTTTAGACTTGCACCTTGATTTATAGCAAATTGTCTTCTTTTTAAATATTCTTCTTTCTCACTTAGACTTTTTTCCGGTGGTTCCCAACCACATCTTTTATAGATAGACAAAGGTATTCCATCAACTACATTTTTTCTAGGGACTTTTTGCTTTTTCATTGATTTATATGTGCTTTTTATAAACTTAGTACCAGTAACTCTTTCAATATCTTTAATGAATTCATTTGGATTTTTTACAAATTTTTCGAATGGTATTGTTAGTATACTATTTTCAATTATAGTACTGTTGTCTTTTTTAAACTTTTTTATTAAATCAAGCTGTTGTTTTATTGAATAAATTGATTTCTCAACTGCATTTGACTTTAAGAATAAATCTTCCCATCCATAACCAAAATATGGTATTTCATTCCCCTTATGCTCAAAACAAATTTGAATATCTCGTGAATTATTTAACAATCTTTCCATATTCAAAGTTTGTTGAATTATCATAAATAAAGGATGCCTTACAACATGCAAAAATGCGAGTCTATCCTTTAAACCTAAAAAAACTGGTTTTCCTACCTGTAGCAAATCATGTGTGGTAAAATTTAATATTGGCCTTTCAGACATAATCCTATCTGGAACTACCATATCGCCTTCTTGAAATATTCTTTTAAAATATCTGAATGGATTATGATTTTGGAAGGCACTTGATAGATCGGAATATCTAAAATTTACATCTCTTCCCATCATGTTTTGATAAATTTTGTGATCACTCATCATTCTAACCATAGCAATGGCGGCATCATTATCTAGTTTACTTAAAAAATTCAATCTACATATGAATTCTATTTCAAAGGCATAGTTTAGCAACTCCACTCGATCCATTGCTGAAACAATACTTGAAAGCATTGTTTTTCCACAACCTGCAAGTCCATCAACAAAAATTATTTTGTGTGCTAGCTCACCTTTACGAATTATTTTAAAATTTTTATTTTTCATAAACAATTATTTAATTGGAAATCTTAAGACCCAATCATTATTATTTTTCTTCCAAAGATTTGGGGACCGCCAACTATCTACTACATCCCAAAAGTGGTCTTCATCAATTTGTAGATATTCTAAAAAATCTTTAAAGTATTTTTTAGGAAACTCTCCTTCGTACCTTCTCATAAGGGCTAAACCCTCTTCTCTAGTTATATGACCATCTCGTATTTCATGTGCAGCATCCTCCATGCATCTGCCTAAACCAAACTTTATGAATCTCATATAATAGTGAAATCCATCCATTTTATCATCTAAACTAGAATACTTTGAATAAGTGCCTTCAGATCTTTCAGGGTTGGCTTGGAAACCAGTGTTTTCAACGCAATAGTAATAGTTTTCTTGAGGATACCAATCTTCATAATAGTTAAAATAATATGTTTTATGGATACCCTTTTCTAACATCTCTTTCTCATTTGGAGGTTGATAGAATTTCAATTCAGACATATTAATATCTTCTTTGTTTATATAATTTGTATTTTCTATGCCATATTCAACCAAATCTTCCAAAGAAGTACCTTTTAAATAGCCTTTTCTCCACGATTTATTTTCAAAAAGATCTATAAATGGCTTGTCCACTAATTTAGGATCTCCAGCATACTCCACTTCGCCATTTTCACCATAGAATATTAATTTAATATTAAACTTCAAAGCCATGTGTATTGGAAAATAAACTTGACCTAATACAAAAACATGAAATGCATCACCAAATTCTTCAAAACTCAGTCTTGCTAATTTTCTATGTATTTGTCCATTAGGATCACACTTTATATTTGTAAAGCCAGATTCAATTAAACTATTATAGTTTTGGATACCTATTTCAGTATAAGCCAGTGGACTCCAAGTTATTAATAAAGGGTTCATCCCATATTCATTTTTTAATTTATGTGCGACATAACCAGAGTCTTTTCCTCCACTACTTGGCACAATCACATCCCACGAACCATCAACACTTCGATGCTCATCTAATAGTTTTCTAAGTTCTTCTTTTCTCTTTTCCCAATTAATTGTCTCTTTATAATTTTTATTTTTGCATGCTGAACAAATACCATTTTCATCAAATATTACTCTTGGTCTTTGATTAGAAATTACACAATTCTTACACCATAGAACTTTTTTAGGTAGTTTATTAATTTGTTTATCTAAATTGCCTCTTTTAAACAATTTCAGGACTCCTGAGAAAAAAAATCTTTTAATAAATTTAAACCATCTATACCACTTTTTTCTGGGTGAAACTGTGTTGCAATCAATCTTTTCTTGTAAACTGAAGAGCAAATAATTGCGTCTTCAATATTTGTTGAGGTCAATAATCTCTTTTGATTTATTACCTGAACAGCATGTGAATGAACAAAATAAAAATATTTATTGTTAAACTTTGAGAGATTAATCTCATTATTAGTATAATCGTTAATATTCATATTAATTTTATTCCAACCTACATGAGGTATCTTTCTTATTTTTCCAAAAGTTGATAAGTGTCTCACCTCACCTTTTAAAACAGATAATCCTTTTGAACAACCATTTTCATCGCTTGAATCAAAAAGGAGCTGGAAACCTAAACATATCCCAAAAAATAATTTACCTTCATTTATTACCTCTCTGATTACACTATCGAGACCAAAATTTTTTATTTGTTTCATAGCTTGAGAAAAAGAACCTACTCCAGGTAAAATTACACCATCTGATTGCAAAATTTCTTTATGGTCATATGTTATATTACTATTAAAACCAAGCTGAGTAATTGCATTTTTTACGCTAAATAAATTATTTAAATTGTAATTAATTATAGCAATATTTTTTTGTTTCATATTATCTGCACAAAATATTATTTTGGTTAAGTTTCTGTTTGATTTTTTTAATTGTAGTTGGCTGCACTGAAGTAAATAACTTTCTACTTTTTAAAAACTGTGTATTCCCTTCAAAGTCGTTTGGTTGATTATTTCGTAATTTACTAACTAATTCGTAGTGCAGGACAGATGATAGAGCAACTCCACTTACTGAATTAATTTTTGAAGTTTCTAAGATTTGATTAATTGAACCAAGTCCTCCATGAACTATGAAAGGCACTTTTAATATTTTGGAAACTTCATTAATTAATTCAATATCTGTTCCTTTACCCGTACCCTCTTTGTCCACAATAGTTAAAATTATTTCTCCTGCACCCAATTGAACAGTTTCTTGTGCCCAATCAATTACTTCTCTACCTGTTGGATTTCTTCCATTATCAGTAAAAGCAATATATTTTCCATTGCTCTGTTTAATAGCCTCTATAGATACTACTATTGTTGATGAACCAAAAATTTCAGCAGCCTTAGATATAAGATGGGGTTTTTCATGTGCAGCAGTATTTATAGAAACTTTATCTGCTCCACATTGCAAAATTCCTTTTATATCCTCAATTGTCCTTATTCCACCACCAACTGTCAAAGGTATAAAAATTTCTTTTGCAGTTTTATTAATAATGCTTTTTAACCCATTTCTTCCATATAAACTAGCAACTACATCTTGGTATATTAGCTCATCAGCACCTTCATTATAATAGTACTTTGCAAAATCATCTGGTTTTCCAAGAACTCTTAGTCCTTCAAGATTAATACCCTTTACTAAATCTGAACCTTTTATATCTAACTTTGGTATTATTCTAAAAGCTAAAGTCATAAATGAACATTACACTAACTGATAGTAAATAATTTTATTAACGAAGGAATTTTTCTTAGAATATTTTGTTTATGTTCCGTTTTCCTTTTCATGAAAGGAAAATCAATCAAAATATCAAATTCATTAAAGTTATTAAAGTGAATAAAACTAGGCAAGAATTTAAGTTCATGTTTATTACTATTGATATTACTAGGGAATAATATTGGTCCTGTTTCAACTTGCCACTCATTATTGTTATTAATGTTTAAATGATTTACAGGAAATTCCATCTCAAATTCTAACTCTGACCATTGAAATAAAACCTTACAAAAAAAATTTTTTTTGAAAAACATATTATTAATTTCTTCAAAATTTTTAATTTGGTTACTTTTAACATAATTTGTATATATTTTTATAAATCGACTTCGATTATTCCTATGTGTATCAAGTAATTTTTTTCTACTTGATTTTTGCTCTATTAAGTCAGTTCTCAAAAAAATTTCTTCATCTTTTCTTACTATACATTGAAACATGTATGGCGGATCTTTAATAAGTTTTTGCTTAGAATATACGTTTCCAGCGACAACTCCTGAAGTTAAAAAAGCTAAAATATTTGATTTTTTTTTTTTAGAATTTATTCTTAGTGATGCAATTATTTTAAAAGAGCCTTTGCTATCACCAAGCCAAAAATATTTTGAACTCTTAAAATCTAATATTTTTTCTTCTTTACTCATGAATTGTTCAAAAAATGACTGCTGGGAATATTAATTATACGATCATATAAAGATTTTGAAACTCTCAAATCTGATTTTGGAGTATTTTTGTATGGTTTTAATGTGCTCATCAATTTCCATGCCGGTCTTGTCCTTATTCCATTAAGATTTGTATATTTAAGAATAGAGTTTTTTTTATATTTTGCACTATTTGATAAAATAATTGTATTAAGCCAATAATTACTTTTTGCAAATTGTGGCTCTTTAAATAAATATAAGTCATTAAAGCATTTAAATTCTTCTTCATATTTTTGATATAGATTTCTCTTATCTTTAATAAATTTATCGAGTTTTTCTAATTGAGCACAACCGAGGGCTGCATTTATATTTGGCATTCTGTAATTAAAACCAATTTCATCATGGATAAACTCCCAATCATGTTTTAATTTTGCTGTTGAAGATAATTTTAAGGCCCTTTTAGCTAAAATTATATTATTTGTTAAAACAGCACCACCTCCACCAGTTGTAATAATTTTATTCCCATTGAAGCTTAAAGCCCCAAAATCACCAAAGGTTCCTAGCTGTTTTCCTTTAAATGAACTGCCAAGTGCTTCAGCGGCATCCTCTACAATCAGCAAATTAAATTCACTTGCAACTTTTTTTAACTCAAGAATATTACAAGCATGTCCAAATGTATGTAAAGGAATCAGACATCTAATCCTTCTACCTGTCATTTTATTGAAAGAAAATTTATTCTTTGAAATTACTATTTTTTTTAAATAATTTCTCAATTTAAAGGGGTCAATACCTAATGTTTGTTCTTCAATATCTACAAAATGAGGTATAGCATTCACGTATGAAACTGCATTTGCTGTTGCAATGAAAGTTAAAGAGGGAATCAATATTTCATCATTTGGCAGAATATCGAGGGCACTTAAGGAAATATGTAAAGCTGCTGTTCCATTAACTACAGGTATGACATATTTAGCTTTGGTAATCATTTTTAATTTATTTTCAAAGGTTGTCACATAACTTCCTATTGAAGAAACATATCCGGATTTAATACATTTTTGCAGATGTTCAAACTCTAAATTGGTAAAGCTAGGCTCGTGTAAATTAATATTCTTTTTTCCAACAACCTTTCTTATCGCTTGTAATACTTTTTGTTCTAGTTTGATCTGCATAAAGTTTTAATTTTCATGTAATTGGTATATGTAAAGAGGAAGTATTATGACAATTATTCCAGTGATTGATCATAGATTTTAAAAAAATTCTATATTGAGGAATACAGTCATTCACTTTTGGTAGATCACAAAAATTATTGTTTAAAATATCTTCAATTAAGTTTTTAGACATTTGACTTTGAAGATCTTCTTTGCCTTTAATTTTTATTTTATTAGGTCCATAAAAGATATTATCTTTATAATCTAAAAGTAGGTTTTGTTCATCAGTTTTTATTCTAATGAAAAAATTATTTTCTTTTGAATTTGAAATAATCCTTAGACTTGAACCTTTTGAAAATACTGCTCTTAAACATCCATTTATTTCAAAAAAACCTTGCCGTTTACTCTCAACCCACTTGTTTTCTAAATTGCTACTATCAATACTGTAAAGATCTTCATTAGTCCACCAACTAAACAAATCTATAAAATGAATACTATTACAAGCTAATCCCCAATTAGAACCAGCGATTTTAGCATTTATTAACTTGTTTTTTGGTATGTGGCATTTAATTTCCTTATGCCAAGACATTACTCTTCTTGGCATGTTTACCCATACATTTTGATTATTTTTAAAAATATTTTCTAGTTTATTTAAATCTTCCAGAGATTGTGTTAATAATTTCTCTAATATCCATGATTTAATTCTAAATTTACTCGAGAAAGTGTACACTAATTCTGCTCTTACATCGGCAGTTGTTGTAATAATTAAAAGATCAATTTCATAAGGTAGATCAATAATTTCAGAAACAAAATTAACTTTTATATTTTTTTTATTGATCTTTTGTTTATTTATTAATGTTTTTGCAAGAATAACTGACTCTCTTGAAATATCATAAATGTACAAATCAATCTTATTTTGCGTTTGTAAAATTCCTTCTAAGTACCTTAATCCTAGCTTTCCTACACCAACTAAAAGAATTGTTGCTTTTAAAGAAACTTCTGACCCCATAATCAAATATTAAATATATCACTTTTATATTTACTAAGGTTTTTATTCACTTTAAACCATTCTATTGTGATGTGAAGACCTTCTTCAAGGCCCATTTTCCCATGAAATAAAGGTTTCCATTTTAGTATTTCAATAGCTTTCTTGTTATTAGCACATAATCTTTCAACTTCACTTTTTTTAGGTCTTAATCTCTCATCATCTTGTTCTACAATAATCTCTTGATTCATTATTTTAGCTAATGTTTTTGCAAGATCACCAATTGAAATTTCATAATTATTACCAAGATTAACTACTTCACCAATTATATCATTAGACTTTATTGCACAAAGATAAGCATTTACGGTATCCGAAACATAATTAAAGTCTCTTGTAGGGGATAAAGAGCCTAATTTAATATTTTTATTTCCTGATAAAATTTGAGAAATTATTGTAGGAATTATTGCTCTAGCTGATTGTCTTGGACCGTACGTATTAAATGGCCTTATTATACCTACTGGAGTTTTAAAAGACAGATAGAATGATTTAGCCATTTCATCTGCACCGATTTTTGAGGCTGAATAGGGAGACTGCCCTTGCAAAGGGTGATTTTCATCAATAGGAACGTATTGTGCAGATCCATATACTTCACTTGTAGAAGTGTGTATAATTTTTTGAATATCGTGGTTTCTAGACGCCTGTAATATGTTTAATGTACCTTTGATGTTAGTGTCTATATATGTATCAGGTGAATGATATGAGTAAGGTATGCCTATAAGTGCTGCCAAATGCATAACCATTTCACATCCCTTTATAGCCTCATTAACACCATTTAAATCTCTAACATCCCCTGAAAAAACTTCAATTTCTTTTTTTATTTTTGGTTTGATTTCATCTAACCATCCCCATGAATTAAAAGAATTATAATGGACAAAAGCTTTTACGCTATAACCTTTTTCAACAAGTAATTCTACTAAGTGTGAACCTATAAATCCATCGGCTCCAGTAACTAAAATTTTTTTCAAAGACCACCCCAAATTAATAAAAATTAATTACTTTTAAAATTAAAATGTTATTTAAGTGAATAAATTTATTAAAACTCTTATAGTATTTTTAATTATATGTTAATTAATTTTTTTATTAATGTTTTATGAGTAAAAAAAAATTAAAGATATTCGCTTATACAGCTACTAGGTCAGAATATGGATTGCTATTTTGGCTACTAAAGGAATTAAATAATGATCCTGAAATTGATTTCTGTTTAATTGTATCTGGAACACACCTTTCAAAAAAATTTGGTTATACATACGATGTAATTAAAAACGATAAATGGAAAAAAATAAAATGCATTCCTAGTTTAACAAAGAAAAATAATAAATTTGATAATTTGATTTCAATTTCTAAAGGTTCAATTGGCTTATCAGAATTTTTAACAAACGAAAATCCTGACTGTATTATTGTTTTGGGGGATAGATTTGAATTGTTTTCAATTATGTCTGTTTGTACTTTGCTTAATATACCAATTGCCCATATTTCTGGTGGTGAAATTACTGAAGGCGCCAATGACAATCAAATTAGAAATGCTATGACAAAAATATCCCATTTTCATTTTGTTGCAACTGAAGAATATAAAAAAAGAGTTTTACAATTGGGCGAAGAAAGTTGGAGAATCTTAAAATCTGGTGAAATAGGTTTAGATAACATAACTAATT
>MDTE01051169.1_pt1 | contig 14190 bp, 12 predicted proteins | sample 811231 | NCBI WGS metagenome assembly MDTE01 (sample SAMN05326651, study PRJNA326480) | marine metagenome | isolation source: seawater | place: Indian Ocean: Red Sea | collected 2010 | reverse complement strand
TTGCCTGGCCGTTCAATCTTCATCTGTGTCCCAACACTGAGGAATTCATCGACAACGAACATGCTTGAAGGGTGGATGCCCGCTGCTGCAAGACCACCTGCCCGGGCCCTTCCATAAGCAAGTCTGAACCCACCTGGCATCGATGGTTGACCAAAAACGGGCCGGCCTGCGATGATCTCTTTCATGAATTTCTTTCCGGGTTTGATCACCTTGACGCGGTGCTCACTCACCTCACTGTCGTCGGTCTTCTCCGTCCGCTGAGCAAAGGTTCGGATGAACTCCCACCCCTCAACACCAAGGTGACCAGTATGCTTCTGAATCTTCGGAGCTTTCAGGCACATGCCTTCGCCGATGACTAACAACATACCTCCACGTATTCGATTACCATCGACATTAGGTAGGTCACGCTGGCCACTGACCTCTATATCCTCTGTTGATTCACCATTGATCATCACCGGACAGGAACGGACGATGACATCAATCTCATCAGGAGGTGGGCGATACTGAAGATTACCACGGTACAGCCCGAATTCCTCCTTACATCGCTCGATTTCTCTCTCTGTTGGGAGATATCGGTCAAGCCCCATATCCTGGCGGAGTACATCAGCGATGAGGACGGACATGGCTTGAGCAGTACCTCCTGCTGCACGTATCGGGCCGGCATAGTGCACTGAAAGGAAGTTGGTTCCAGATGGATTGCGAAGGATCCTCACGTCACAGATGCCTTCTAAGGGTGCAACAAGAACTGCCTCCGTCAGGATTGCAAGGCCTACTCTGAGACCGAGTTCAATGGCATCGACATCACCGCGACCCTCCTCACTGGCTAGACGTGCAGCCTCACGCGCAGCAGCAATAGAGCATGATTCGCGGTCCATGCTCTCCAGCAACTCACGAGTCTTTGCAGCAATCTCGATTCCATCGAGATGTTCAGCCAACAATTTCTCAGTTCGTCCAGCAAGATCGGCTGCTCGAGGAATTTCTACATCGGTAGAAAGGTCGTAACCCAGTTTTCTCGCTTCATCAGCGATTCGGTATACCTCATCACAACGGTCATCGAGCCACGCATGATAGCGTTCTAGAGTCGCCGCATGGCCCTCCTCACTCAGCAACACGTATCAGCACCCTATGATATCAGTGAAGGACGGTTGCCCATAATGTTCGCGACAGAAGATTCAGAACATGATGTCCATGAGTTCATCCTTCATCCGAAGGATTTCAACGTCAGCCTCTGTGGTGCAGACATGGAGATGGATCTTGCCCGGCGCATAGCGTCTCGTTCGCTCCTACTCTCTGAGGGAAGGGACTTCACACTCGCATCTGGTCAAACCTCCAATCGTTTCTGCGACCTCAAACCAGCGATGCTCGACCCGCACACAAGTTCCAGAATTACTGATGGCTTGCTCGACATCATCACGGTTCTAGAACCGGACTTCGTCGGTGGACTTGAACTTGGAGCTGTACCTCTTGTCTCTCAAGTCGTCGCCGCCGCTGGTGATCGGCTGCAAGGTGGTTTCGTCGTTCGAAAAACGCCAAAGGGACGAGGGGGGCGGGCCACTGGAAATCCCGCGGGAATCGAAGGCGTCCCAATCGCCAAGGGCGGGCGAGTTGTTGTTCTTGAAGACGTTGCAACAACTGGAGGTTCAGCAGTTCATGCTGCCGAATACATTGAGAGAACAACGGCCTGTGAGGTCATCGCAATCATCACTGTCATCGATCGACTCGAGGGGGCTCGAGAAGCTACCGAATCCAAAGGTATGGCATTCCATTCACTACTCACAATCGAGGACCTCATTCAGACTGGACTTCAAGCGACTCGAACAGAGGTGTCGTGAGCATTGCCTGATCCACTGAAGCGTCTGCGAACGCCACGTGAAGTCGCGTTGTATCGGTCCAAACATCTGGCTTCAGTCAGCTTATCAGACGGCGTCATCGTTGATGTGGCCTGTGGAGGGGGAATTCCACTCATCGAAGCATGTCGAGCCACTGGGAAACGAGGAATTGGCATCGAATTAAGTTCCGAACGTGCTGCTCTAGCCCAAAAAGAGGCGAGGACCTCGGGCCTACCTATCGAAGTCATCTGTGGTGATGGAACTGATGTCTCGAACATCATAGATGAAAAGGTCGCTGTTCTCATGTATGACCCTGAACGCCCCATGACGGGAGGAAGTAGCCATTTCGAAGGGTTACAACCACCCGTAGAGAAAGTGATCCTGGCATGGAGGGCCCGGCTCGGTGAAGGGGCTGCCATCCTTTTCGATCTCCCTCCTCGTTTTTCCGAGAACGATCAGCAGCTCGTTGAGGATCTCATCGAGACTCACCTTGGTGCTATGCCAACATGTTGGTCACTCCTTAGTAGGGGGTCTTCCCGAATCGATAGACTCATGCTCCACGCAGGGCCAACCGCTGGTGTTCACAAGCGGTGTTGTATCAGACTTCTACCAGATGGAAAGGTAGCCAAACTGGTCGGCGAAGCTGAGGAAGAGCCTGGAGAAGTTGAACACAATATTGCCATTGGGGATCTTATTGGTCTCGTAGATGCAACGGTTCCTGCTGCGAAATTGTGGACTGCATGGTCTTCTAAGCACCGAGTCAATGGTTGGTTGGTCCTGAGAGGAAGAAGACCCACAGTACTATTCGAACAATGGCCGAAAACCGATGACCACTTTCTCATTGACGGAGGACGCGTGATTGCCATCCAACCAAAAGAGTCACTTGAGCAAGCCATGGAATCACTTCTAGCATCTTGCCGCCAACACAATATTGCTGGCGCACTGCTCAGAGCGAAGGTTCCGCCCGACAGGCATTCGTGGTTTCAACGAATGATGGACACAACGCGTACGGAGGGCGAACGAGAGGCTGTCATCATCGACCTGCCTAATCTTGAGAAGCCACAACTATTGCTGCTCGACCGGAGGCGTTCTGCGACGCTTGATTGATAAAGGGAATCAGGGTCGGTCGAATTCGCAGCAACGGTGGTAGCATGGCAGAGGAAGCACAGGCTGAGGAGGAAGAGGCCGAGTTTCGCTATCTCTTCAGAATCGCTTCCACCGATATCGATGGCCAGAGAGCCATCCGACAAGGTCTGACCGCCATCCGAGGAATCGGCCAGCGCGTCGCTCAGACAATCTGCACCATCGCAGAAGTTGATGGAGCCAAGGTTGGCGGACATCTCACAGATGATGAGATTCATCGTCTCACACAATCCCTCGAGACATTTCCAGAAACTGCACCCGAATGGCTCTTGAACCGACAAAGGGATCCAGAATCAGGTGATGAAGTCCACCTCTATGGCCAGGACCTCAATATCATTCGTACCGAAGACATCGCTGAAGAAAGGCGACTCAAATCATACCGAGGTATACGCCATGCCACGGGTCAGAAAGTCAGAGGACAGAGGACGCGCAGCAACGGGCGGCGTGGAGATACTCTGGGCGTTAGTAGAAAGAGCTGAGGTGTCTGATTGGGTCATCCGAAATTCTCTCGTCGCCAGTACGACACGCCAGCGCATCCATGGAAAGCTGACCGCATCAAGGAAGAGCATGACCTTCGTGACAAGTACGCACTGAAGAACATGCGAGAGATCTGGAAAGCACGCTCCCGACTTCGCCGCCACCGCCAACATGCGATGAGGCTCCTCAGCAGGATTGATTCTGACGTACAACACCTACAACGAGAAAGAGAGGCGATTCTGATGAGCCTGAGGTCACGTGGTTTTATTCCTCTCAACGCATCTCTTGACGATATCCTGTCCATGACTGTCGAGGATATCTTGGACCGACGTCTACAGGCCGTCACCTACCGCCTTGGACTCGCATCATCCCATGCACAGGCTCGGCAACTCGTCGCTCACGGTCACATTGCCATCGGTGATCAGAAGGTGACGATTCCCGGCTACATTGTCAGAGTCGAAGAAGAAGACAACATCAGTTACTATCAAACCTCAACGCTATCAGATTCAGACCATCCTCTACGACGAGAAATCGAAGAGATCAGGGCCTCAGCTGAATTCGGAGAAGGGGAAGAAAATGAAGGACAAGATCCTGAATTCAATAAGTCAGATATCGCTGCCATCAAAGAAGGTGCCAAGGAAGCCCCATCTGCGACAGATGTCGAGGTAACTGCACCCACTACCGAATCAAGTGAAGTGACTGAGAATAATTCTGAAGCTCAGACGGATGAGACAACGGAGGCCTGAGAATGTCACGCAAGGCCGTCGTCCACATCTATTCCTCGTACAACAATATTCTATTGACGGCTACCGACCTCACAGGAGCGGAGACCATTGCCCAGGTCAGTGGTGGCATGGTCGTCAAATCCAGTAAAGATAGTGGAGGGCCATTCGCTGCAACGAGGGCTGCTGAACTACTCGCTGATGCTATCCGAGACAAGGGGTTTGAGTCAATCATCGTAAGATACCGTGGTCCTGGAGGTAACAAACATCACAATACTGGCCCCGGTGCACAGGCTGCTATTCGAGCCTTCACCAGAGCAGGCATCCAAATCGCTAGGATCGAAGATGTCACACCTATCCCCCATGATGGCACTAAGAAGAAAGGAGGCCGTCGGGGTCGTCGAGTCTGAGGAATATCCATGAAAATCGAATCACTGCTTGATGACGTCGCCAAAGGAGCTTTTCTCATCAAGAATGCCGACCGAGCTGCAGTCAACGCCCTTCGAAGGACGTTGATGGTAGATGTGCCGAAAATGGCTATCACACGCACCATGTTCAATCAAGGAACCACAGATGATGAGTCTGGATCTGGAAAAATGGAGTCAACCAATGTTCTTCCCGACGAAGTCATCGCTCACCGCCTCGCAATGATTCCAATTCCGACCAATCTGGAAGAGTTTCATTTCCAAGATGAATGCCCAAATTGCATGAATATGCCAGAGAAAGAGAGGGGATGTCAATCCTGTCAGATCATCTATGGAGTCAAAGCTCGAGGAACTGCGGAGGGAATTGTCGTTCGAGCGGGTGACCTTGACCCTATCACCGACGATGATTATCCAATTGCTGAGCGCTTCCATTCGATTCCAATCACCAAAGTCTACGAAGGCCAGTACATCGAAGTGTACGGATATGCAGTACTTGGACGAGGACGGGACCACGTCAAATGGTCACCCGTATCTGGAGTAGCATTTGAGGCAAATCGCGTCGCTGTGCTCAAGGACGCTAAGCGAGCAGAAGAAGTGTTCTTTTCACTGGATCTTGAGTTCTCAGCTGATGAATTCTCAAAAGGTAAGTTGACCGACCCATTACGCGTCATTGAATTGGATAAATTGATGAATCTTGTTCGCAAGGATTCGGGGCGTGAAGAGAGTTTCAATGATGCAATCGTTCTTGAGGAAATAGATGATGAATACATCCTTCGCTTCGAGAGTGATGGTTCGATGAGCCCGAATGATGTCATGCGTCAGGCTTGTATCGAACTCAGCGGCCGTTTTGGGCATATCCAAGAAGAACTCAAAATCTCTCTTGAGTGATTTCACGCAGTGGTTTCTGTGAGACGCTCGTAAGGAAGCTACGTCCCGCTACATCATCCGTGATCAGACTCTTGAGGTCGATTGTAGAGTTCAGATCTCGAGGGGCAATGAGCACTGAGGCACCTATGTAGCAAGGGAGAACAACGACATGATCCTTCATACCACTTTGATCGACCAATTCACGTGCTTGGTCCAAGACATTCATCAAGCCATCAAAGACATTGAAACCGCTCTTATGAAGAAATTCTTCAGTCGCTTGAATCACACTGGGCCAAACTTCAGGTGACCAATCCCTATTTTTGAACTTCTTGAGGGAGTTCCGACCTGCGGCACGAATCACCGATGCACGCATATCATCATCAATCCAAGCTGCGGTGTGTTCATGCCCCATACCCCACAACAAGAGAACTTGAGTCTTGGTTGGGAAACTTTGCACGACTCCATTCCCAGGAGTACCATCAACGCGCCAAGGTGAGCCAATGGATGAACGATACTCTATGCCCCCTGCTGACAAGCCAGCAGCATCACCTAACCCCCCGGATAACTCTCTGTCCACAAGATGAGCGATGGCAATCGCTGTTTCCACCTCACCGGGATGATCTACTAGGGCAACTGCTGCTGCAACCGCTGCTGACATTCCAAAACCACGGGAAAATGGAAGTGTAAAGCGAATAGCAAGATGCATAGGCTCTGAATCGATGTGCTGCAATGTCTGTCGTGCAACTTTTTCCACCGCCTCGACCAGACTTTGTTCAACGCCTTCGATCACGAAGATATGATCGTTTGAATCTATATCTCCAACCACATGAACATCGACTCCATCATCGAAGCACACGCCTACTCCAATGCTGCCCTGATCAATCCATTCGGGAGGTTGAGGTTCGACAGCGAACAGGAGCGTGGCATGACCTCCGCAACGAACGAAGGTCGTCATGGTCCCTCATCCACATGCATGGCAGAAAGATCGAGAGGCGTAGCATCGAGAAGAACGACACCAGGGATTGAAATTGCCTTGTTGAAGCCATGGCGGTAGACAATCGCACCTTGACCCCACATCTCGACATATCTGCGCATCTGCTTCCGGGTTTTACGAATAGGAAAATCGAGGTTTGCACCATAGTAATGCTTCGCGTCAATCCATGCCACTAAATCCCCATTGACGTATAGTTGGTCAAGCAGAAGGATATCAGGTGTATTCGTCGCACGACCATGCTCTGATGTCTGCTCCTGAACGAGTTCCTCTTGAGTTCGGAAACGAATCTCATGGGAAGATAGATGATCTGCAAGAACTGTCTCAAAGCGTGCTGAGCGATCATGTGTTTCTGATTGGTCAGCGCTGCTGATTCTATCTTGTTCCGCAGCTTCCCTATATTCTTTCAAATCTCGGCCCTTCAATTTGCGATCTGGGTCTTTCATAGCTTCTTTGATTCGGTTCTTCGACCATCGGCGAGCTGAAAATATGGCACGCATCACATTGAGAGGGGGATAATCCCTTTTTCGTGCTATGGCAATGATTGCTTGACCCTTGTCATAATCCCGCAACAATCGTCCTGCCTCTCTCATCATTCGCCCATGACGGTATACCGATTTCTGCTGCAGGATTGCTTTGCGAAGTGAAAGAGCCTGATCGACTGTCATCTCCAATTCTCGCTCTTCTAGAGTTTTGGCCAATGCATCGACCTGCTGGTCATCCATCCACCCATAATCACCTCGCGGAGCAACAAATTTCGCAACATCATTCTCAACAGAGGATGTGATGGGGAGAATTGTCCAGTCAAGATCTATTCGTTTAGGCGGTGGGTCAAGCATTTTGGGAAGACCCTCAACGCCATCCCTGTCAAATCGTGTAAGAGCAAGTTCTACAGCAGTCTCACGCAATTCAGCTGCACTCGGTCGGTCACTCACGTCATTCTTCCTCAGGTTGTAGTTGGCCACTCTCTTGCATCAAGCGCACGACCGCATTCACGAGATGATCGGTCATGCGCTGAGCTGTTGCAGTGAATGTGCTGCGGGCGATGCGGTTCAAAAACAAACGGCCGATGAATCCCGTGAACTCCCATTCGATGGTGAATTTGAGCAATTCACCATCAGCATCTTTGCTACGGGTCCAACGATGAACTAGATGGCTGATTGCCCGAGAACTCAGCCGATCAAGGCGCATCTCCTGTTCCATTCGAAGATCAAGATGGTCACTAGAAACTGATTCGATTATCCAGTGGTGTTCAGAAGGGCGAGAGCGAATGGCAGAGTACGTGATGATTCGTTCATCCAATAGAAGGTCACCTTCTTCCATCCTGAGAACCATCTGTAGATCTGGCATCCAAGCCGTCCATTCAGAAGGTGTTGTGATCATCGACCAAGCAATGGCTGCAGCCCCATCGGCGAAGTGAGCCTCACGGGTCACAGAACGCAACATGTACCTCCGAGGCGGCGCAGCAGCATGACCCTTCTGTCACGATGTCGTCCGAAATGCAAGTGCAGGTTGTAAAGGAGCTGCAACCGCAGCCTTGCCACCGACATCTTCACCATCTCCAGCCTTCCAGCAACTCACCTCAAGAAGACCTAATTCTTGGGCGATGAACTCAGCATTCTGGGAGAGAACTGCTTGTTCATCGAGATCGATGACAATCATTCTCCTTTCCTCAGGAGTACGCTTGTAGTGACGATCCACGATTTTTTTCCATATTTGGGGAACCTGCTTGCGTACCCCATCATCCTGAGTCTCAGGTAGGCGCATGACCTCGCCCATCGCACCACGTAAATCACCACCTTTGGATTCATATTCTATAGCAAAACGTGTCAGATGCTTGGGCAGGTCGCTGCTCGTCTGAAATACGAGTGATGTCATCGGTGTTGATCCCTTACGTTCAGCCAACCGCTTCACATGACGTGCTTGATCGAGCACGAGTTGGAGATAGACTTCCGTGAGAAGATATCGTTCGTCTTCATCTTCAGAATCAGTGATGGTCATTGTTGTCATAGCGAGAAGGTCATCATTCCCAAGCCACGACCACATCTCCTCTGCCAGATGTGGTGTGGCTGGAGCTAGCATGGGAATCCATTGCTCAAGAAATTGCTGACCTGCTGAACGGTTATTGCCACCGCGGCGCTGATACCACATGACATCCTTGATGACATCATAGTGGCTGATCTCTACTGCTCGGCGAAGGTCACAATTCTCCATAGCTTCAGCCCAGGCTGAACTACGGCGCCGAATGACTGAAGCAAGCCAAGCATCGATTGGATTCTCAAGATCCTTCCACGATTGAAGGCGATCTGGAATCGAATGGATATGCTGAATTTGACGCCAAGCTGCCTCAACACCAGATTGTGACCAGTCCATCTCGGCTTCAGGCTGTGCAGCGAATAACATGAACAGCCTGAGGGTATCCGCTCCAAACGTATCGAGAATTGATTCGGGGTCCACTACATTCTTCTTCGATTTACTCATTTTCTCGATGCGGCCTAGAGTGACCGATTCCTGTGACTCCACATGTTTAGGATTGTCAACGTCACTGATGTCAACTTCCTCTGGGAATAGCCAACGTCCATCTTCACCCTGATAGGTCTGATGTGTGACCATGCCTTGGCAAAGAAGATTCTGAAACGGTTCGTCCACTGCATGCAAGCCAATATCCCGTAATGCCTTAGTTATGAAACGCGCATAGAGAAGATGCAGAATCGCATGCTCGATACCGCCGATATAGAGGTCGACTGGAAGCCACTGATCCACTGAGTCCTTACCATAGGGCAAGTCTGTGTTCACAGGGTCTGTGAAGCGAAGAAAGTACCATGATGAGCAAAAGAATGTGTCCATCGTATCAGTCTCTCGCCGCCACTGGCTTCCATCTGACTGCGATACTTCGGTGAACGTAGGTGAACGATTGATTGGATTTCCACCACCTTCATGGTCAAAGGTAACATCATCTGGAAGTTCTACGGGTAATTCATTCTGAGGAACATGATGGGGTTCACCATCTTCATCATAGAGGATTGGAATAGGGGTGCCCCAGTAGCGTTGTCGGCTGATTAACCAATCACGAAGCCGCCATTGTATCTGGCGAACGCCCTTCTTTCTCTCTTCAAGGGATTCAATCACAGTACTTCTTGCCTCATCCCCATACAAGCCATCGAATCCATCTAATCCACTATTGACCATCCAGCCCTCACCGGTGTATGCTTCTTCCAACGTAGTAGACTGATGATCTTTGGATGGGAGAAGAACCTCCTTGATGGCGATATTATGGGCCTTGGCAAAAGCGAAATCTCGATCATCGTGGGCAGGAACTCCCATGACCGCTCCAGTACCATATGAAGCGAGAACGAAGTCACCTGCCCAGATAGGAATCATCTCATTGGTGAATGGATGGATGGCGTAACGGCCAAGAAAAACACCGTGTTTGTCCTTAGAAGCACCGATTTCATGCTCGGTCATGTTGTTGACCCGATTGACAAGTTCCCTCCATCTTGGCTCGTATTCGGTCTCGTTCACAAGCTCTTCAGCTAGTGGGTGTGTCGGAGCTAGAGTCAGGAAAGTGACACCAAAAATCGTATCAGGACGCGTGGTGAACACCTCGACCGTGTGCTTTGTTCCTGAAACTTCAAAATGGATGTCTGCACCTTCAGAGCGTCCAATCCAATTCTCTTGCATGGTTGCTACATTCTCAGGGAAGTCGATCGACTCAAGGTCCGAGAGAAGTTCATCAGCGTAGGCTGTGATGCGTAGGAACCACTGGGGAATCTCCCGCTGCTCGACCAAGGCACCTGAACGCCATCCACGTCCATCAATCACCTGTTCATTAGCAAGAACAGATTGCTCAACAGGGTCCCAGTTCACTGTGGCCATCCTGCGTTCAATCAGGCCTGCTTTGTCAAGTTCAAGAAACAGCCATTGGTTCCATCGATAGTACTCTGGAGTATGTGTACGGACCTCGCGGTCCCAGTCATATGAGAAACCCATTCGTTGCAACTGTTCGGTGATGGTGACAATGTTCTGTTCAGTAATCTCTCTTGGATGCCCTCCAACCTCCTTGGCAGCGTTCTCAGCAGGCATACCAAAGGAATCGAATCCCATCGGATACAGGACACGATATCCCATCAAACGCTTGAAGCGAGCAACAGCATCTCCTATCGAATAATTCCGTACATGACCCATATGCATCTTCCCTGAGGGATATGGAAACATCTCAAGGCAGTAGAATTTGGGCCGATTCTCATCAGAGGGAATGATGTGGGCACCAGCAGCCTCCCAACGGTCCTGCCAGAACCGTTCTTTGGGGGTTGGATTCCAAGACATCGTTGGCTCGACCGAGCACGTTGATTTGAAGCATCTCCTCCAAAAGGGGGGACTCAATTGGAAGCGCGCTGGCGTTCAGCGTAAAGCATGCGGGCCTGAGCTGTTGGGAAATACACATTCCTGACACCTCGGCGATCATGGTCGATGAGACCATAACGCTGCAACGTTCTCAGATGATGACTGACAAGCTGTTGACTCGCATCAAGACGGATGCTCAATTCACGCTGGGTCATCGAACGCCCGATGCTATGTTCATCCCCAACCAAGAGAGAGATGATCTTGCCCTGCGTTGACGAGGGATCTGGGCAGAAGACAGGAACTGGCAACTCATCTTCAGTCAGATTCTGAGGGATTGTTGATGGATAAATCAAGACCCGGCGACCTGCTCTTCGCTTCCAGATCAGTTCCCTTTCCTCAAGAACTCTGAGATGATGAGCAAGATGTCCATTTGACATCTCAAGAGCATTGAGTAAGGCGCGGAAATGTACGCCAGGATTAGCCTGAAGATAACCGATGATGCGTCCACGCTGATAGGCACCATCACGGGGCTTTCTGCGTACTGCGCCCACTGCAAATATCCAACCCCAACGCGAGAGAGGCATGCGAATCGATTCAACATTGATGTAGCCAAGAAGGATGGCTATGATACTGAAACTCGTCGTAATCGCAATTGTTTCAGTGGTGATTGGGATGGGGAGTCCACCCTCCTCATCCATGTCCTCGGAACTGGCAAACGTGACTTGCTGAATAAGGTCCTCATTCCTAACATCAATGACGCTGACACCCAGACCTGAGCAATGGTCATGAAAATCATTCGTGACCACGAAGGTGTAGGTTCCTATCTGATCAGGTCTTGGTTCCCAATCCTCAACCGTCGTGCCAATAAAGACCCAAGATGGATGGTCTTCGAAGAACCAACATCCCTCATCTGTGGTAGTCCTCCACTGCCACGAACCAGTCATTATCGTCTCAGCAGCGTGGGCCGATTCATCTGCTGTCGAATCGATAGGTGCCTCGATGATTACTGAAGGCACATGTTTCAGATATGTCTGATGAATGGTTCCCTCGCCAATCTCAGTGATGGTGAGGTGAATTTTAGCAGAAACCAATGAATTCACTATCCGCGTTGGGTGCTCTCCCGAAAGTCGCCAAACACCATCTGATTGAACCGCATCATTGCACGAAGCTAACGATGTTGATCCAAAGGCACTGGCATGAGCACCATAAGTACGAATACGGATTTCGCACTGACCACGAGCATCGGGCCACTGTAGAATCCATTGTATCGAGGTTCCATCAGCATTGAGGAAGGTGTCCGCTGAACGCTCAATCGATAACACTGATTCAGCGGCTTCCTCTTCATTCAGCAGAGGCGTCACACATCGGAATTCATCTGGAATATTCAACATCACATCAAGAGTGGTACCAAGGAGGGTCAGGCGCAAGGCGTCTGTATCATCAAAGCACGTGTCCTCAATCATGGGGACTGGGCCAAGATCAATCGTCGACGAACGAGCGATGAGAATCTCATCGGAGGCACAAGAAGTGGTTGAAAGAATCGTCGACCCTGCCCCATCTATTCGATCAAGTACGAGAGCACAGGGGTTCTCCGTATTGCCGATTGATTGGCCAAACGGAGCATTGTTGGTAAGAAGGATTTTTTCTTCTTCAATTGATAGAACAAGATACCCAACACCTGTGTTCAAAGAGGGTGTTATCTCAAAACGGAATTCTTCTCTCAAAGTTCCTGCTTCGACGATCACACGCAGGTCTCCTTCTGCGAGCATATCACCATCTGGTAGGATGGTACTTACCGACAACCACCCCACATGTCGAAGCAAGTCATGGATGGCCGCATCCTCACTTGGAATGCAATCAATTTCAGTGAGGTCAGTCATGGGAAGTCCCTGATTTGGAATAACTGTCGTGAGAATGTGGCAATCCCCCTGATATTGGTCCCAGATGTAAACGTCATCTGATTCCATCATGAGATTGAATTCAATCGATGACCCTGCAACAATTTCATCCTCTGCAAAGGACTCAACGATGAGATCGAGTCCGTCCAACCTCGCTTCAGGAGCATACTTCATCACCACATGGTCCGAAAGATCACTACGGCTGAGGGTGAAGATGATGTGAATCTCGCCCATAGGAATGATATCGAGTTCATCGAGTGAGATGATTGCGCTGTACAACACAATCGACTCGCCTGAATCCAGGACGAGGTCCCGGGTGCTATCTCCACAAACATATCGTTGATTGGAGGACCAAAGTATCTGACCACTTGGAAGACCGATTGACGCGGAAACTGGGCAAGCGTCAGAGATGGTATGCGTGACTGTCGAGGAACCTGCATTCATCACCGTCACGACACCTTGCAAGGCTGCACCATGTGGCAGTACTGCCCCCTCATGATATTCTTCAATGTGGGCGGCGACTACAATATCCGACCCTGCATCTGCTGCCGCACCGAAGGTAGCCAGCGCTGAGAGAAGAAAGACACTGGCGAGTGCTACGGGACCCCTCACGTTGTGTCATCATCCTCATCCTTTAGAAGACTCCCGGTCTGCAAGAGGTATGTCCCTGCTTCGGCACGCAGTGTCTGATACCTGTGAAATTCATCAGGCTGAGCTCGGTTCATGGCAGAATCTGAATCATCTCATTGTCTGTCAGCGTACAGGTTCATGTGTGATTGTCGATCCTTTTGACGGGGAATACTGGGATGCTGTTGTCAAAGATTTGAAGTTGAATCTACAAGGAATCTGGCTGACTCACACACATTGGGATCACGTTTGTGGAGTGGATCGCCTTCAACAAAAAAGGCCCGAGCTGCCCGTGCGTTTTCACATTGATGAGAGAAAAAGAGGGTGGCAAGGAGATGGAAAACATGCATGGAATCATGATGCGAAACATTCTGTTGTAGAAAGTGTAGGGGATCTTGAGATTGAAGTCCATGTCACACCAGGGCATACTCCTGGCCACCTCACATTCACTGGTTCTGGGTTCGTCATATCTGGGGACTGTCTGTTTCTCGGGCGATGTGGTCGAACAGATTTGTTCGGAGGGGACTTAGATGACATGTGGGACAGTATCCAATATCTGAAGAACATCCTTGAGAATTGTGACGAGGAAGCACTGGTCTTTCCAGGTCATCGGTATGAGACCAGTGATGGAAACGCACCGACGGCATCTTCGGTACGTGAAGTTCTGGAAAACAACCCAGTCTTCCTGGCCAAGAACCACAAGGAATTCGCATCCCTTCCCTTCCTTGCCTTCGACGATGATCTAGCCACTCAAGCAAGACGACGGCGAGCCAAGAAAGAGGCTCAGAGCATGGACTCATCCAACAACGGCTCGTTTGAGAGCTAACCGTGATGCTCGGGGTGAGACCAGGACTCTTGTGGGTACAT
>MDTE01046781.1_pt1 | contig 14194 bp, 18 predicted proteins | sample 811231 | NCBI WGS metagenome assembly MDTE01 (sample SAMN05326651, study PRJNA326480) | marine metagenome | isolation source: seawater | place: Indian Ocean: Red Sea | collected 2010 | reverse complement strand
CATTCACTTGCTAAATAATGTTTTCCTTGAGTTTGAATACCAGCGACCCATCTCCATCCAAGAGTATTTGATGCAGCGTCACCATCGTAAAGATGTTGCATAAAAAATTCTGCACCTAATTGCCAAGGAAGTTCTAAAGTAAAAATCCAAATACTAGCAAACCACATTCTTGTGTGATTATGTAAATAGTTATTTTCCTTTAGCTCATTTACCCATGTATTAAAGCATTCAATGTTAGTTTTTCCTTCTACAGCATTAATGTAATTCTGATTGTTTTGAAAATCTCCACTGATTTTATTTAATTCTATCAAATAATCTGACCAAACATTTGGTCTTAATTCTAGCCAACCTTTCCAATATGTACGCCACAAAACTTCTTGTATAAACTTTTCATTTTTTGAGAGAGAAAATTTACCAAGTGATTTTTCGATTACTTCTTTTTCACTAATAATTCCGTGAGTAATGTAAGGAGATAAACAAGAAATATTAGATCTATTATCTGGTCCAAAATCAAAATTTCTAAGTTTCGAATATTCTGAGAGACTACTGTCGACAAAATTATTCAGCTTTTCTAAGGCCACAGCCCTTGAAGGTTCAAAGTTCATTTTAAATTATTTTGATTTTTTTTTCTTAAGACCTAATTTATCACTGTGTCTGAGTCTTAAAATTACAATTGCACCAGCGATCAGCACTATAGCGATTGCCTCATAAACTAATGCAGTTGGATCCATTTCTTTTCCTTGAAGAATAATAAATCTTGCAAGTGCGGTAATTGCAATCAGCAAAGGTAAAGTTATACTTATTGATTGCTGATTCCAGAAAACTCTTACCATTGCTAAAACCTCTAAGTAAAGAAACATTAATAGTAGATCAGCTAGAGTAATTGATTGAACGAGAAACATTTTATTTATTTCAATTCCAACAGCAATTACTGTACTTATTAAAATTATAACCATAAGTACAAGCTGAAGATTTTTAGTGATCTTTTCCATTATTTGTCCTTACTAAATGGAAGCCATTTTTCAAAAACTGATTTTGATGATCCATCGTACGGAATTGAATATGAATATGGGTTCGGACTTGTTAATACTTCGATTCCTTTTGAGAAAACAAATATAAAAACTATTACAAAAACGAGAACCATTATTTTAAATGGGTCAAAATTTTTTGTTTTAAAAACACTAGATGAATTTTCTTCTGCTCTATGAAAATGTTTAAACGTCAAATAAACAGCAAATATTAAACCAATGTGTGCTAAAAAAAGTCCAGTCCAACCAAACACAAAAGTTGTATATGAAAATACGTATAAACTAAAAACAGTTGTCCATATAAAACTTAATACTAAGAGAATTTGTAACCTTACAGTCTTTGGTAGTGATCTTAAATCATTTTTGCTATCATCAAACAAAATATTTGCAGTGTCTTTCATCCAATTTTTAAATGATTCCATAAATTTTAAATTAAGTTTTTTTCAAAAATAAACAATCCCCAAATTGTCCACAAATAATTAGCTAGTTTCTTAACTTTTTTTTATGATAATCAATAAATCTCTCAACATTAGACTTATTGAATGATTTATTTTCCTCAAAAGAAACTTTTTTTTGGGAATATGCACTGCTTTTTGTTACTCTAGAAATTATTGTAATATTTCCTTTGTAAAGTTTTAATTTTACCAAACCATTTACTTTACTTTTTCTTAAGTCCACAATTTTTTGTAATTTTATTCTTTCTTTAGAAAACCAATAACCGTTATATACAAGTTCTGAATACCTAGGCATTATTTTTTCTTTTTTATGCATTGTTTCTTTATCAAGAGTTACTGACTCAATAGCTCTGTGAGCATGCATCAACAGTGTTCCGCCTGGAGTTTCATAAACTCCTCGAGACTTAATACCTAAAAATCTATTCTCAACAAGATCTACTCTTCCAATTCCATTATTACCTGCAAGTGTATTTAACTTCTCAAGTAATTTTACTGGATTGTATATATTTCCATTAATTCCAACTGGATCAGAATTTTTAAAGTGTATAGTTACAGTAGTTGATTTATTTGGAGATTTTTCAGGTGATTTAGTTCTTTGGTAGATAAATTCTGGCGCTGAATTTTTAGGATTTTCTAAAAGTTTACCCTCAGTTGAAGTATGAAATAAATTATCATCAACAGAAAATGGGGGTGCACCTTTTTTATCTTTCGGTATTTCTATTCCATGTTTTTTTGCATAATTTATTAAATCGGTTCTAGATTTAAGTTTCCATATTCTCCATGGAGCAATTATTTTTATTTTTGGATCAAAATAATGATACCCAAGTTCAAACCTGACTTGGTCATTACCTTTACCAGTAGCGCCATGAGAAACTGCGTAAGCTTTAAATTTTTTTGCAACTCTAATTTGATCTTTTGCAATTAATGGTCTTGCAATTGAAGTGCCTAATAAATAAACACCTTCATAGATTGCATGCGCTCGCAACATTGGAAAAACATAATTTTTTACAAAATCATTTTTTAAATCTTTAATTACTATATTTTTAACTCCAAATTTTTTTGCGTTTGAAATAATTTTCCTTTTATTTATTTCTTGACCAATGTCAGCTGTATAACAAATTACTTCAGCATTATAATTTTCTTGAAGCCATTTTAAAATTATTGAGGTGTCTAATCCGCCAGAGTAAGCTAACACAATTCTTTTATCAGATTTCATTTATTAGCTGCAAGCTTTTTTAGCAGTATTATAGGCCTTAGTAAATCCAAGTAATGAATAGTGATCTATGGTTTGTGATCCTTTTTCATTATATCCTGCAACCATTATTCTAGATCCTTTCTTCATAACTTTAACCATAATATTTTCTTTTTTACTACTAGTCATCCATGCAAAACCTTGTTGTTTGATATCAAATTTGAATTTGTTATTACCAGAAGTTGCTAGAACAGAATTTTTTTTGTTAAACTCATAGCCCGCAGTGGTGCTTATTTCATTTGAAATTTTTTCACTTGGTCTGAAAGTTACGAATAATCTTGCATTTCTTTTATTATCTTTAGGCGCTTGTAAAACAGGTATTGATTGTGCAAAGCAAACTTTACCAGATGTTTCTGAAATTATCATAACCTCCCAATCTTTAAATTTACCAACTTTTTTGAGGTCTCCTGCAAAAGTTTTTGAAATTGAAATTATTAAAACGATTAAAGAAAATAGTAAGTATTTTTTAATTATGGACATGGATTTGGGTATTTTTTTTGAATTTCATTAATTTTATTTATTAAATCATTATTCAGATTTACATTTACACTTTCTATATTTGTTTTCAACTGTTCCATTGTCGTTGCACCTATAATTACGCTTGTAACAAAAGGCTGTATTTCACAAAACTTTAAAGCCATATGTGTGAAATCGATATTAAAATTTTTTGATATTTTGTAATACTCCTCTATGGCTTTTTGACCATTGTCGTTTTTATATCTAGTAAAATCCTTAAATAATTTCATTCTTGATTTTTCTGGTAGATTATTGTTTCTATATTTTCCAGTTAGATAACCAAAAGCTAGAGGCGAGTATGCCAATAACCCACTTCTTTCTCTCACAGATATTTCAGCTAACCCAACTTCATATGATCTATTAAGTAAATTATAAGGATTTTGAACTGACATAACTTTAGGAAGATTCTTCAATTTAGAAATTTCAAGAAACTTAGACAAACCCCATGCGGTTTCGTTTGAAAGACCAATATATCTAATTTTACCCTGTTTAATAAACTTATTTAAACTTTCTAAAATATCCTCAAAAGGAGTCCAGTTAATGTCATTTTCATCATGTTCATATCCATGCATTCCAAAAAAGTTGGTATTTCTTTCTGGCCAATGAAGTTGATATAAATCTATGTAATCAGTCTTTAATCTCTTTAAACTTTCTTCTAATGCTTCGGAAATTTTTTTTTTTCCAAAATTATATCCACCACCTCTAATATATTTATTTGAGGTATTCCCACAAACTTTTGTTGCTATAATAACTTCTTTTCTTCTTTTTGTTTTTTGAAACCAATTTCCAATTATCCTTTCAGTATCTCCATAAGTTTCTTCTCTCATTGGAATAGAGTAAATTTCAGCTGTATCCCAAAAGTTAACACCTTTGTCTAAAGCATAATCCATTTGTTCAAAGCCCTCTTCTTGAGTATTTTGTTCACCCCAAGTCATAGTACCGAGACAAATTGTACTAACATCTAGATCAGTATTTCCTAATTTTTTGTAATTCATTAAGGTTTTTTTTATGCTAAATATTTATTAATCTTTTAAGGTATCTTGAATAATTAGTAAAAGACTATATATTTCACTCATTATGGAATTCGACAAAAAAGGTATTTTAGCTAGAGCAAAAGCTGCAGCTCAAGAAACTGCGGTAATGGATGAGGGTCTTAGAGCCTACATGCTTAAAGTTTACAATTATATGGCAACAGGTGTTTTGCTTACTGGGATAATTGCATTAATTACATTTAAAATGTCAGTTGTTACTGATGCATCTGGATCAATTGTTGGTTTAACGCAAATGGGTAATGCGATTTATTTGTCGGGTTTAAAATGGTTAGTGATGTTAGCTCCGCTTGGAATTGTTTTTTACATGAGTTTTGGAATTAATAAAATGAGTGCCTCAAAAGCACAAACTACATTTTGGATCTTTGCTGCATTAATGGGACTATCTTTATCTTCTATTTTATTAATTTACACTGGTATGAGTGTTACGAGAGTATTCTTTATTACCTCCGCAACATTTGGAGCGATGAGTATTTATGGTTACACAACTAAAAGAGACCTAACGAAGTTAGGATCTTTCTTAATGATGGGACTAATAGGAATTATAATAGCTTCAATTGTAAATATTTTCATGAAATCCTCGATGATGTATTTTGTAATTTCAATATTAGGTGTTTTAATTTTTGTTGGACTAACTGCTTATGATACACAAAAAATAAAAAATATGTACACAGCATCTGATTCTGGTGAAGTGATTGGTAAAAAAGCGGTTATGGGAGCACTTACTCTTTACTTAGATTTCATTAATCTATTTATTATGCTTTTAAGACTTTTTGGACAAAGAAGATAGTTTTTAAAGTTTTTTCCAATTAGTTTTTTTTAGTAACTCTTTTAAATCAAAGGAATTTTTTAAAATCTTTCCATTAGTATCTGTAATTAAGTATTTAAGATTTTTATTTTTTGGTTTAAAATTTTTACAAATTTTATAAAGAGCGTTTTCAGTCGCATTTTTAAAAACACTAAAGTCAACTTGTTTACTTGATATACTTAAACCATAATCTTTCCATGAACCTTCCGAGACCATTTTTGCATATAGATCTAGAATTATTTTTAATTCATCTTTTTTGAAGAAATTTTGATCCTCAATTTTTTTGTTATTAATATTATTTATTACTAATCTTAAATTATTGCTCATTTTTTTTATATTTATTTATTAATCCTATTTGAAAACCTGTAAATATAAAAGTAATGGGAAGTAAACCCCATACTTTAAAATTCACCCAAAACTCCTCAGTTTGTGTTCTCCAAACAAGTTCGTTCAGTAATGCCAATCCAAAGAAAAAATATGTCCACCTTTTAGTCAAAAGATGCCATCCCTCGTCTGTTAAGGAAACTGATTTACCCATTAATTTTTTTAAAATAGGTTCACTTGAATAATATTTCCCAAAAATTAATGCAAAACCAAATAAAATATTTATTATTGTAGGTTTTATGAAAATAAAAACAGGATTGTTAAAATAAATTGTTAATCCTCCAAAAAAAGTAATTAAAATACCACTTAATAAAGGAATCTTAGGTAATTTTTTTTCTAGAATCCATACTACTCCTAATGCTATTATTGTCGCAATAATGAAAGGCGGTATCGCGACTTTCAGGTCTTTTCCGCTATCGTAATAATAGTAGAAAAAAATTACTAATGGCCCAAAATCAGTAATAAACTTTAAAAAAGATTTGTTCACTATACAGATAGTAACATAAATATTATTTTTGCAAAAATTATAATTTTTTCTTATTGATTTTTATTTTTAAATACCCATACTAAAGTCAATGGCAATACAAAAAGCTAAATTTTCAATTGGAGATATTGTAAAACACAAACATTTTGAATTTAGAGGTGTTATTTACGATGTGGATTTTGAATTCAATAATTCTGAGGAGTGGTATCAATCAATTCCAAAAAACGTCAGACCTAGAAAAGACCAACCTTTTTATCACCTTCTAGCAGAAAACGATGAGATCACCTATGAGGCATATGTATCTGAGCAAAACTTATTAATGGATTATTCAGATGAGCCAATAAAACATCCTTTAATAGAGGAAATTTTCTCTGGTAAAAAAGGCTCTAGTTATTTTAAGCCCTCAAACTAGCTAAATCACTTTTTAAACACATTTAGCTCAAATCTTTGACACAGCAACTTGTTACAGATAATTAATTCTGATCAAGAGTGTTAAATTGTACCCTTCGTTATTATCTCCCTCTACATTCTTGATCAGATAGTAATTTCATAATAAAAACTACTAAAAATATATATTTCTTTTAATGTTTAAATATTTTGAACCTAATAAAATATTCTCCGTAACGTCCAAAGCTCCAAAATATGTTTTATTATTATTTATAATTATTTTTTCTATTGGATTAACAGAGGCCTTAATATTTTCACCAGAAGATTATAAACAAAGCCATTCAGTAAGAATAATGTATGTGCATGTCCCAGCCGCATGGATTTCACTTGGTATTTTTTCAACAATGACTATTCTTTCTATCTTTGGATACATATTTAAGATTAAAAATTTCTTCTTAATTTCAAAGAGTTTAGCACCATCAGGGTTTGTTTTTAATGTAATAGCACTTGTTACAGGTTCTATTTGGGGGAAACCTACATGGGGAACCTGGTGGGCATGGGATGCTAGAATTACGTCTATGTTAATATTAGCTTTGTTTTATTTGATCTATTTAATTGCTTGGAGAATTTATGATGAGAAAGAACAAGTTTATAAGATAACTACAATTATAACAATTTTAGGAATAATTAATGTTCCGATTATTAAGTATTCTGTAGATTGGTGGAATACACTTCATCAGCCAGCATCAATTAATATATTATCAAAATCTACAATTCATTCTTCGATGCTAGCACCTTTACTAATTATGACTGCGGCATTTGCCCTATTCTCGTTGTTAATTTTTTTAATGAAATATAATACAGAACTGATAAAAATTAAAAATAAAGGCTTAGACAGATTATGATTGCTGAAATAATTAACATGAACGGATACGGAATTTATGTTTGGAGTTCATTTGGATTTACTATTTTGAGTTTTATATCATTATATTTAGTTGTTAAAAATCAACATGTTAGAGAAAAAAATAAGTTTATTGTCAAATTTGGAAACCTAAACTCTGAGAGAGCCGCCTCTGCTAAACTACAAAAAATTAATAGAGAGATTTTGTCTAACACTTCAACTATTTAACTTTTAAACCATGTATGGTCGTAAAGTTAAACTAAGATTTTTTTTTATATTCTTAATTGCTCTTACATTAAGTTTCACAATATTTCTCATATTAAAATCGTTAGAGGAAAATGTTGTTTTTTTTAAATCTCCATCCGAGATAAAAACTTTATCTGAAATGCAGAATAAAAAAATTAGAGTTGGAGGAATGGTAAAAACCGACTCAATTTCTATTGTAAATAAAGAATTAAATTTTGTTATTACGGATTTTAAAAATGAAATTAATGTTGTTTATTCAGGATTAATACCTAATCTTTTTGAAGAAGGCAAAGGTGTTGTTGCAGAAGGATACTTAAACGATGAAAATTTTTTCTCGGCAACTAAAATTTTAGCCAAACATGATGAAAACTATATGCCTCCAGAAGTAAAGGCTGCTTTAGAGGAGAAATAAATTGCCTAGTTTAATTGGATATTATTCTTTAATTTTTGGTGTTGGTGTATCAACTATTATTATATTTTTCTCAATTAAAAATTTTAATGATCCTGAAAAAATAGATACTAAGGTTATCTCATTAGTCTTCTTACAACTTTTATTCGTGATAATAAGCTTTTCAAGCTTAATTTTATCTTTTGTAGTCTCAGATTTTAGTAATGAGACAGTTTTCAATCATTCTCACACAACTAAACCTCTTTTTTATAAAATCTCTGGCACTTGGGGTAATCATGAAGGAAGTCTATTACTATGGTTATTAGTTTTAACATTATTTATATTTGTCTTTTTATTAAGATCAAAAAAACAGCCAAAAAAATATAAAATTTTAACTTTATTATTTCAGCAGATAATAATAATTGGTTTTTTTATTTTTTTAATACAAACCTCAAATCCTTTTAATCATATTTTTCCAGTTCCAAAAGAGGGATTAGGATTAAATCCTATACTACAAGATCCTGCATTAGCAATTCACCCACCAATTCTATATTTAGGCTATGTTGGGACTTCAATAATCTTTTCCTCAGCACTCGCAGCAGTTTGTTCAAATAATATTACAAAAATGTGGGCATCTCACATTAAAAAATGGGTAATGGTTTCGTGGTTTTTTCTAACTTTAGGAATTTTACTTGGATCTATTTGGGCTTATTATGAGTTAGGATGGGGCGGCTTTTGGTTTTGGGATCCGGTTGAAAATGTTTCTTTAATGCCATGGTTTGCACTAACAACATTATTGCATTGTGTTTTAGTTTTAGAAAAAAAACTAATCCTTACTTCGTGGGTTGTTATTTTATCAATTGCAACTTTTACATTAAGTATGTGTGGTACTTTTCTTGTTCGATCAGGTATTTTAAATTCTGTTCATACATTCGCTAATGATCCAGAAAGAGGTTTGTATATTTTAATATTTTTATTTATTTTGATATTTTTATCTTTCATCATTTTTTTAATTTTTCACAAAAGTGAAAACAACAATAACAAAAACTTCTATTTATTGAGTAAGGAAACATCAATTTTAGTTAACAATTGGTTTATGATGTATTTTTTATCTGTTGTTTTAATTGGAACAATATATCCAATATTTTTAGAGGTAATCTCATCTCAAAAAATATCTGTTGGTCCACCTTTTTTTAATAAATTGATTCTACCTTTTTTAATTCCATTTATGTTTGCTATGGCAATTGGACCTCAATTGAAGTGGATTAAATCGAATATTGAAGACAAGGTTTATTTAGTTTTATTTTTTATCATCTCTTTAATTTTATCTATTTTGATAATAAGAAATTTAGATATAAATTTTCTTTATAATACTATTTTAATTACAGCAGCTTTTTATTTATTCTTTATTACTCTTAGAGATTTTTTTCACAAAAAATATAGAAATCTATCTCAAATTACAGCACATTTTAGTTTTAGCATTTTAATATTAAGTATTTTATTTAACAATATTTTTTCATCTGAAATTATTACAAACTTGAAGATCAATGAAACTTACCAAGCTCAAAATTTAAAGATTAACTTTGAAAGTATTGAACAAGAAAACAAACAAAATTTTAAAGCTATAAAGGGAAAGTTTATCGTGGAGGATCAAAGTGGGATAATTGAAGTAATGCAACCTGAACTTAGAATATACAATCAACCAAATATTGTCACCAGTGAAGCAGATATCAAAACCAATATATTCACCGATAAATTTATGACGATGAATTATGTCCAAAATCAAGATTACTTTAATATTCGTTATCAAGTAAAACCATTTATGATTTGGATTTGGATTTCTACATTTATGTTATGTTTAAGTGGGTGTTTAACTTTAATTAGAAAAAGTTATGAAAATTAAAATCTTTCCTATATTTTTAATCACAGCATTTCTAATAATTTTTTTTGTTTTTTACAAGGGATTACAAAACTCAAATATTTATACACCTGAAATAAAATCAGAAATTAAAATTCCTAATTTTCAAACGAAGGAGTTTTTTTCAAAAGAAAAAATAAATTCAGACAAGATTTTTATGGGAAGTGAATATTATTTGTTAAATATTTGGGCTTCGTGGTGTGTTCCTTGTAAAGAGGAACATAAGTATTTAATGAATTTAAGTAAAAAAGAAAACATAAAAATGATTGGACAAAATTATAAAGATAATTTTGACAATGCAAAAAATTTTTTAATTGATCTAAATAATCCATATGATTTGATTTTTTTAGATAATGATGGCACAATAGCTATTGAATGGGGCGCATATGGAGTACCTGAAACTTTTTTAATAAAAAATAATCAAATAATAAAAAAGATAATTGGCCCTTTAAATGATAAATTATTTTTTGAGATAAAGGAACTGACTAAATGAAGATTATAAAATTTTTTATTTCTGTAATTTTTTTGATAAACCTTTTTTCCTCTGACTTAAATGCAAAAAATTTAGAAATTGAAATAACAAAAAATTTAAGATGCTTAATTTGTCAAGGGCAATCAGTTCACGACTCAGACTCTGAATTTGCGAACAGTTTAAAAGTTTTAGTTAATAAAAAATTAGATGAGGGACTTAGTGAAAAACAAATTTATGATTATTTAAAAAGCAGATATGGCGAATGGATTTTATATGATCCACAATTTAGCAAAAATACTTACTTTTTATGGTTATTACCTATCTTGATGTTTTTTGTTGGTGGTGCAATAATATTTAGATTATATAATAAAAATTAAAATTAAAATTAAAAATATTTTGTTCATGAAAAAAAAATTTTTTTATCTAGTTTTACTTTCTTTTTTGATGTGCCTTCCACTATCTGCCGAGGACGTAAAAATAGAAAATAATACAGAATTTAATTTATATACCGGGATGTTTGATTTCAGTGATGACGGTAAAAGATCAACTTTAATAGGCTTTCAACATCAAAACGAGGAACTAAATAGAGATACTTTTTTAGGAAATTTATCACCAATAACTGGTGCAATGTTCACTGCCGATAATGCCACATATTTTTATACTGGTGTGCAAGCTCAATATAAATTAGGAGGACTTAATATTACACCTAGCTTTACACCTGGATACTATAACCAAGGCGATGGTAAGGATTTAGGTCATGCTTTAGAGTTTAAAAGTGAAGTTCAACTTTCTCTAGATTTACCTAAAGACAGTCAACTTGGCTTTTCATATAATCATTTATCGAATGCTAGTTTAGGAGAAAAAAACCCTGGGGCAAATAGTTATATGTTTAACTTTCTTAAAAAATTTTAGAATCTAATATGAGTTTAAAAAATTGCCATAATTTTAGTGATTTCAGAAAATTAGCAAAAAAAAAATTACCTTCCCCAATATTTCATTATATAGATGGTGCAGCAGATGATGAAATTACGTATGCTCGAAATACAAGTGCGTTTGATGATGTTGACTTAGTTCCAAACGTCTTGAGGGGTGTTGAGAATGTTGATTTATCTACTACGATTTTCGGTAAAAAATTAGATTTACCTTTTTATTTATCCCCAACAGCACTTCAAAGACTTTTTCATTATGACGGAGAAAGAGCCGTAGGAAAAGCAGCGAAAAAATTTAACACAATGTTTGGTGTCTCAGCTTTAGCAACTGTAAGTGTAGAGGAAATATCTTCATTAGTAGATACACCAAAAATGTTTCAATTTTACTTTCATAAAGACAGAGGATTAAATGACTCTTGTTTACAACGTGCTAAGGCTGCTAAATTCGATGTAATGGCTTTAACAGTTGACACAATAACTGGTGGTAACCGAGAAAGAGATTTAAGGACAGGCTTTACATCACCCCCAAGACTTACATTATCAAGTTTGTTTAGCTTTGCTACCAAACCAATGTGGGGTATCAATTATTTGACTAAAGGCAAATTTGAATTACCTCACCTTCAAGATTTTGTTAAAGAAGGTACGAGTACAAATTCTTCAATTGGAAATTACTTTTCTACAATGTTAGATCAATCTATGAATTGGAAAGATGCAGAAAAATTATGTTCACAGTGGGGTGGCCACTTTGCACTAAAAGGAGTAATGAGTATTGAGGATGCAAAAAAAGCAGTTGATATTGGTTGCACAGGCATAATGGTATCAAATCATGGTGGAAGACAACTTGATGGTTCACGATCTCCTTTCGATCAACTTGCAGAGATAGTTGATGCGGTAGGAGACAAACTTGATGTAATCTGTGAAGGGGGAATTCATAGAGGAACCCATATGCTTAAAGCTTTATCGCTTGGTGCAAAAGCATGTTCTGGTGGAAGACTTTATCTTTATGCTCTTGCGGCAGCAGGTCAACCAGGTGTTGAAAGAGCTTTAGAAATTTATAAATCAGAATTAGTTAGAGATATGAAATTGATGGGATGCACAAAAATTAGCGATTTAAATAGAAGTAATTTAAGATTTAGAAGATAGTGAGTTTAGATAATTGCTATAATTTTAACGATTTTCGAAAGTTAGCAAAAAAAAAATTACCTTCACCAATTTTTCATTATATTGATGGAGGATCTGATGATGAATTAACACTTAGAAGAAATACAGAGTCTTTTGATGAATGTGATTTAATTCCAAATATTCTCGCAAAAGTTGGTAAACCTGACATTTCAACTACTTTATTCGGTCGAAAAATAGATATGCCCATTTTTTTATCACCGGCAGCTATGCAAAGACTCTACCATCCTGATGGAGATAAAGCTTCAGCAAGAGCAGCCGAAAAATTTGGCACTTTTTATAGCATGTCTTCAATGAGTAATAACTCAATAGAGGAAATATCTAATATTTCTGGGGGACCAAAATTATTTCAACTTTATGTACATAAAGATAAATCGATTACAGATGATTTAATTGAAAGGTCAAAAAGATCTGGGTTTGATGCAATGTGTTTAACAGTAGACACTTTAGTTGCCGGGAATAGAGAAAAAGATCATAGAACAGGTTTTACAACTCCTCCCAAACTTACTTTACAAAGTCTGTTAAGTTTTGCTTTGAGACCTAAATGGGTATTTGATTATTTGACTGGAAAAAAGTTTGAATTATCGAATGTTAAAAAAAAAACAGACAAAGGGACTAATATTTCAAAATCAGTTATTGAGTATATTAACGAACAATATGACCCACAAATGGGCTGGGCGGATGCAGAGTATTGTGCAAAAAAATGGGATGGACCTTTTGCGTTAAAAGGCGTTATGTCAATTGAGGATGCAAAAAGAGCGATTGATATTGGATGCACCGCAATAATGATTTCAAATCATGGTGGAAGACAACTTGATGGATCACGATCTCCTTTTGATCAAGTTAAAGCTATATCAGATGCTGTTGGAGACAAACTTGAGATAATATTAGATGGGGGAGTAAGAAGAGGTACTCATGTACTTAAGGCTATAGCTGCAGGAGCAAAAGCATGCAGTTTTGGTAAAATGTTTTTGTTCTCTTTGGCCGCAGGTGGTCAACAAGGAGTTGAAAAATTACTTCAGAATATGCAAGATGAAATTAATAGAAATATGGTTTTAATGGGCTGTAAAAACTTAAAAGAGTTGAATAGTACAAAATTAACCTATAGAAGTTAGCGGGGTAAATATGAAATTAGCTAAAAGTTTAGAAAGATTAGGAACAGAGTCTGCTTTTACAGTGCTTGCTGAAGCAAAAAAATTAGAAGCACAAGGAAAACCAATGATACATTTAGGATTGGGACAACCAGATTTCAAAACTCCCAAGCATGTAGTTGAGGCAGCCAAGAAAGCACTGGATGATGGACACCACGGTTATGTTATGTCCAATGGTATTCCCGAGTGTCGCCAAGCTGTAACTAGATGGATTAAAAAACGTTATAATGTAGATATTGATTTTGAAAGAATTTTAATCATGCCAGGTGGAAAACCTACAATGCATTATGCTATTCAATGTTTTGGAGAGCCGGGAGCAGAGATTATTCATCCAACACCAGCCTTTCCGATTTATGAGTCTATGATAAATTATACTGGCTCTACATCTGTCCCATATGATTTAACTGAAGATAAAGATTTAAAATTCAATCCAGATAAAATATTATCTCTAATTACAGATAAAACACGATTATTAATTTTGATTAACCCAAATAATCCTACTGGAAGCTTTGTTGAAAAAAAAGATATTGATGTATTAGCTGATGGTTTAAAAAAACATCCTCATGTTACAATACTTAGTGATGAAATTTATAGTAGACAAATTTTTGATGGAAAAGAAATGCCAACATTTTTTAATTATCCAGAGT